>Ga0326727_10002022_pt1 | contig 71735 bp, 70 predicted proteins | sample MB2enrmetagenome_FD_207643 | JGI IMG/M metagenome (GOLD analysis project Ga0326727, IMG submission 207643) | Lab enriched peat soil microbial communities from McLean, Ithaca, NY, United States - MB29MY | ecosystem: Environmental > Terrestrial > Soil > Wetlands > Peat | place: USA: New York... | reverse complement strand
TCTTAGAGAATTGGAAACCTTGGTCACCTCCAAGGGGGAGGTTGTCAAACGCAGGAAGGCGTCGTAAAGTGGGTTACGCAAGGGCCGCTACTTTCAACGGAAAGTCGGGCAATCCCCAGGATTTCCTCAGGAACACTCATTGACTACCTACATTACCAAGCGCCCGGTAAACGGTGGTGCGGTCCGCGTTGAGAGCAGCGGCCACGTCCTCGCGGCGCTCTCCGGCATCGATCGGCTTCCAGATGTGGTCGGTTTGTATTGTCCCCGGGCAGCGCCCGGTGGGCGAATCGAAAAATCGGCGTTCATCGGTGTTCATCGGCGGCCAATATTCAGATGGTGTCCCAAACCAGCACCTCTCGGAACCCTTATCAGCCGCTGATAAACGCCGATGAACGCCGATTTTGAGCGGAACCTCGGCGTGCACCGTCACCCCCTACAGCAAACTCAGCGGATCGACGTCGATAACCAGGGCCGTGGCGGGCCACTTGTGGTCCGCGGCGAAGGCGCGCACGCATTCGAGGGTGTCTTTGAGCGCCCGGCGGCTCGCGCCCTTCATCAGCAACTGGTAGCGGTATTCGCTCTTGAGGCGCGCGACTGGGGCCTCGGCCGGGCCGAGCACCTTGATCTGCTCCGGCGGCGGGTTGAGCAGCGCGCCCAGCTCTCCGCTCATCCGCAAAGCGTCCTCCTGGCTCTCGCTGCGCACCAGTATGTTCGCCAGCGCACTGAACGGCGGATAGCGCATGAGGCGCCGGAATTGCAGCTCCTTTTCGTAGAAGCCCTCATAGTTCTGTTCGGAGGCGAACCGCACCGCGTAATGGCCGGGATTCACCGTCTGCACCAGAACCTCGCCGGGCAGGTTGCCGCGCCCGGCCCGGCCCGCCACCTGGGTGAGCAATTGGAAGGTGCGCTCGGCGGCGCGGAAATCCGGCATGCCCAGGCCGACGTCGGCCGAAATCACGCCCACCAGCGTGACGTTGGGAATATCGTGCCCCTTGGCGATCATCTGCGTGCCGACGAGAATATCGTAGCTGCCTTCGCGGAAACCGGAGAGGATCGTTTCGTACTGGCGCTTGCCGGTGACGGTGTCGCGGTCCATCCGCGCAATGCGCGCTTGCGGAAGAGTGCGGTGCAACTCCTCTTCCACGCGCTCGGAGCCGATGCCTAGAAAGTAGATGTGCTCGCTGTGGCACTTGGGGCAGTGGCTGGGCACGCGCTCCGCGTAGTTGCAGTAGTGGCACAGCAGGCGCTGGTCGCGCCGGTGATAGGTGAGCGTGACCGCGCAGTTGACGCACTGGATGCGCTCGCCGCAGGACCGGCACGCCACGAAGCTGGAAAACCCGCGGCGGTTCAGCAGCAGCATGGTCTGCTCGCCGTGCTCGAGACGCGCGTGGATTTCCTCGACGAGGCGGCGGGAGAAGGTGGCCTGCCGGCGCGTCTCGAGGAATTCGATCCGCATGTCGATGAGCTCCACCGTGGGCAAAGGCCGCTGCTCGATGCGCTCGGGCAGGCGGAGCAGGCCGTACTTGCCGCGCCCGGCGTTGTAGCGGCTTTCGAGGCTGGGCGTGGCCGAGCCGAGCACCACGCAGGCACCCGCGGCTTGCGCGCGGACGATGGCGACATCGCGGCCGTTGTAGCGCGGCGTCTCTTCCTGTTTATAGCTCTGGTCGTGCTCCTCGTCGACCACGATCAGCCCGAGGTTTTCGACCGGCGCGAACACGCCCGAGCGCGTTCCCACCACCACGCCCGCCGCGCCCGAGCGGATGCGGCGCCATTGCTCGGCCCGCTCCGCATCGCCAAAAGCGGAATGCAGAATCGCCACGCGGTCGCCGAAACGCTGGAAGAACTGGCCCGCCATCGCGGGCGTGAGCGCGATCTCAGGCACCAGCAGGAGCGCTCCGCGGCCGAGCGCGAGCGCTGCGTCGATGGCGTTGAGGTACACCTCGGTCTTGCCCGAGCCGGTGATGCCCTCGAGCAGGAAAGTGCGGAACTGCCGCGCCTCAAGCGCCGCGCGGATCTCGTCGAAGGCCTTCTGCTGGTGCGCGTTGAGCACGTGCGGCTCGCGGGCGTAGCGCGTCGAGACCGGGGTAAGCTCGGTGCGCAAAGTGAGAATGCCCTGACGCGCCAGCGCGCGCGCCGCTTCGCCCGCGTTCTTTACCTCGGCCTCGACGTCTTTGAGATTGTGCGAGCCGGGGTGGAGTTCGAGGTAGGCCAGAAGCTCACGCTCGGCCTTTTTATACTTGCCCTCGGGCGCCGGCGCGGCCAGCTCCACCCGCAAGCGGCCCGAGGGCGCGCGCAAAGGGTCGCGCTGCGCCTGGAAGTCCTCCGCCTGGACGAACCCGCGCTTTTCGAGCGCGCGGAGCAGGCGCGAGGAATCGGGCAGCTTCTTTTTCAGGTACGGCGCCGAGAGCGAGCGGAACTCGAGCAGGTGCATGAGCTCGACCGCCGGGTCCTGGACCGAGTCACCCAAACTGAGCTGGCGCAGCGCGTCGCGGCCGGCATCCGTGAGGGCGTAGTTCTTGCCGTGGCGGATTTCGCCGCCGGCGGGGGCCATGGTCCGCAGCACCTCGCCGAGCGGCGCGCAGTAGTAATCGGAAATCCACTGGCCGAGGGCCAGCATGCTCTCGCTGAGAACGGGTTCGGCGTCGAGCAGCCGCAGGGCCTCGCGCAGGCCCCCTTCGGGCGGATCGTCGTGGCAGCGCAAAACGAAGCCGGCGAGTTTGCGCGTCCCGAAAGGAACCAGCAGCCGCGAGCCCGGTTTCACGCGGCGCCGCAGCGTCTCGGGCAGTCCATAGGTGAACGTCCGGTCAAGCGGAACCGGCAGGCTGACGTCGCAATAAAGTGGTTGCTCCACGGAAGATTAGTGGGAAACCCGCATCACATTCTCGGATAGAGCGGCTTCAATGCCGGGTACAGGCTCTGAAATACCTGGTGCCCCCGCTGGTAGACCGCCGCGCTTTCGGCCCGCGGGTTGACTGAATCGAGCTCCCGGATTGCCGCCCGGCAAACTTCGGGCACCGAGGAGTACGCTCCCGTGCCCACCAGCGCGAGCAGGGCCGCTCCGTAGGCGGAGCCTTCCTGCGTTTCGAGCACAACCACGCGCTTGCCGAAAATATCCGCGAGCAGTTGCCGCCAGAACGGGCTCTTGGCGCCGCCGCCGGAGGCCCTTACCGATGCGACCGGAACGCCGAGGCCTTCCACGATGTCGAGGCAGTCTTTCTGGCTGTAAGTCACGCCTTCGAGCAGGGAGCGGATGAGGTCGGCGCGCGTGTGCCTGGCCGTGATGCCGATCCACCCGCCGCGGGCCGCAGCGTCCAGGTGCGGCGTGCGCTCGCCCATCAGGTAGGGCAGCCAATAGAGGCCGTTCGATCCGGCGGGAGCGCCGGAGGCTTCGGCGGTGAGGGCGTCGTAATCGGCGCCCGGCGCGAGCTGATTACGGAACCACTGGAAGCTGAGGCCGGCGCCCTGGGTCACCCCCATGACGTGCCACTTGCCGCGGACCGCATGGCAGAAGGTGTGAACGCGGCCCTGCGGATCGTAAGCGGCCTTTTCCATGTGCGCGAAGACCACGCCCGAGGTGCCGAGCGTGTCGGAGACGATGCCCGGCTCGACGATTCCGTTGCCCACCGCGCTTGCAGCCTGGTCTCCGCCGCCGCCCGCGACCGGCGTACCGGGCTCGAGACCGGTGGCTTCGGCGGCCGCCCGGCTCACCGATCCGCTGATCTCGCTCGATTCGGTGCATTGAGGGAGAATCGCGCGGTCGAGGCCGAGCGAGTCCATCATGCCGAAGGACCAGCGGCGGTTGACGACATCGAACATCGAGGTGCCGGAGGCGTCCGAGACCTCCGTCGCATACTCGCCGGTCAGGCAGAACCGCAGATAATCCTTCGGCAGCAGGACTTTCCGAATGCGCTCGAAGTTGCGCGGCTCGTGGTCGCGAACCCAGAGCAGCTTGGGAAGCGTGAAGCCGGTGAGCACCGGGTTGGCCGTGTACTTCAGAACGTTCCCGCGGCCGATTTTCGCATTGACGAAATCGACCTGAGCCTGGCTGCGCTGGTCGCACCAGATGAGCGCCGGACGGATTACGGAAGCGGCTTCGTCGACGAGCGTCAGGCCATGCATCTGGCCGGAAAGGCCGATCCCCCGGACGATCGAGCCCGCTACGCCCGCCTGCCGGAGCACGCCGCGGATGGCTTTTTGCGCGGCCTCCCACCAATCCTCGGGCCGCTGCTCGGCCCACAGCGGGCGCTCCATACGCATCTCTTGGTGCGGGGCGGTGAAGCCGGCTTGCACTTTGCCCTGAGCATCCACCAGCAGCGCGCGCGTCCCGCCGGTTCCGACGTCAATACCCATCCAATACATTCGAGTTTTGTCCCGGAGAATCTCCATCTTACAAGGAGAAAGAGAAGAAAGGAGAATGGGCGGCGCGCCTACCGGCCGTTTCCGAAAACCGATTTCGCCAGCGTCGCGTGCACTCCCTTTACGCCGTTGACTACTTCGGTGACGTGATTGGTTCGCACATGCGCCGCCCAGAGATTCCAACCGCGGTCGAAACAAACCTCGCACAGAGCATCGAGTACAGCCGCCCGGCGGTCGAGGCAATCGGGCGCCTGGTCCATCGGTTGGCGTTTCACAGCGGCGCGCTCCGGATTCGCTTCCGCCAACCGGCTTCCGGGCACATTGTGGCGCCGGTCCACGGAACCGGATTCATGGCCGTGCAAATGGACCCCATAACAAGCGAAAGAGATAAAGTACCTCATAGCGGGCGTTTCCGTTACCGCTCCTTTACAGTCGCGGCTCAGCTTGACGTATCCCTACGCTCGGATTTGACCGTTTGGCTGGGCTTCCGCGCACCCGGCTTCCAGCCGCTCCTGCCCGTGGCTGCGGTACACTCTTCAGATGGAGTTTTGTGCTGGATCAGTCGTAGTCCGGCGAGCAGGCCAAAGCGCCGAACGAAGCTAATCCAGACCGGATTCAGGAGGCAAAACACGACCGTCCTGTAACTGTTCGCGTGTAAGCTAAAATGGTATTTCGAGCCTGAAGTACGAATGAAGAGTTCCCCGCACCCATCCCGCCCCTTCTCTGGTTCTGCACGCCTTCGGGCTATTCGGCTCGTAACCGCCCTGTTGCTTTGGATCCTGGCGCTGGCGCCCGCCGCAGCCGCGGAGAACGCCCCACCCCAGCCGGTCCTGATCATCTATGACGGCCGGGCGGACGTAGAGGTGCGGACGCCGGCTTACCAGCTCAAGGGTTACATTCACGCCTTGTTTATCCAGAACCTCCTCGGGCACTTCGGGCTGACGGGCGAGGTCATCTCCTTCGACAAGTACCAGCCCGGCCAGCTCCAGCGCTATCGCGCGGGGTTCTTCGTGGGCGTCGCCACCAGCGCCGACTTGCCGGATGCATTGATCGCCGACATCCGCTCATACCAGGGGCCGTTCTGCTGGCTCGGCCAGCACATCGAGGAACTCGTTAATACGCCCCAGGGCAAGCGCCAGTTCGGCTTCACGTGGGTCGAGTACGAACGCAATGCGGGCGTCGATCGCGTCGTCTACAAGGACACACCGCTCCCGAAGGTCGAGCCGGACCTCAGTATCGTCAAGGTGACCGATCCAAAGTCCGTCGAGGTCGTCGCGACCGCCCTCACCCGGCAGAACGTGTCGTATCCCTACGCTCTGCACCGCAACCGCTTCTGGTATATCGCCGACAGCCCGTTCGCCTACCCGGAGGAGGGCGGCTATTATCTCGCCTTCTGCGACCTGTTGCATGACATTCTCGAAATCGATCACAAGCCCGAAAAGCGCGCCCTGGTGCGCATCGAGGACGTCAGCATCGACCAGGACCCCGTCGATCTGAAGCATGTCTCGGACTTGCTCGCCGGTTGGGGAGTCCCGTTCCAGATCGCCCTCATCCCGATTTTTCGCAACCCGTCCAAGGAACTCGAGGTGCGGCTCTCGGACCGCCGCTCCTTCGCCGATTCGCTGCACTACATGATCGCGCACGGTGGCACCCCGGTGATGCACGGAGTCACGCACCAGTACCGGGGCCAGAGCGGCGACGACTATGAATTCTGGGACGACACCGGGGACCGCGCGATCGCCGGCGATTCCGCCGAGTTCGTCCAGCGCAGGCTGCAGCTCGGCATGGCCGAATGCTTCGGCGCGGGCATCTTCCCGGTCGCTTTTGAAGTCCCGCACTACGCCGCTTCGGAAACGGACTACCGCGCCATGTTGCGCGTGTTCACGCTCTTCTACGACCGCCCCATCTCCACGCCGAGCCTGGACTCGCAACAGTATTTTCCCTACCCGGTCACCGACATTTGGGGCCGCCATGTGGTTCCCGAAGACCTCGGGTACGTCCCGATTGAGAACCCCACGACAACCGAGGTGCTTCGTGCGGCGCACAACTTGCGGGTCGTCCGCGACGGCGTCGCGTCGTTCTACTTCCACCCGTTCCTCAATGCGAACCTCCTCGACCAGATCATTCACGGCATCCAGGACCTGGGCTATCACTTCGTTTCCATCCGCGACTTCGCCAGTGAGGTCGATTATCAGGGCCGCTACGTCGTGCGAACCGCCTCCGGAACCTCCGAGGTCTCGCCCCAGAACGAATATTGGCGCATGCGGCTCTACGACCGGAGCGGAAAGCTGATCGAGACGAAGCTGTCGGATGGCAAGAAGACCGGCAAAATCGAACTGGCCGTGAACGTGCCGCAGGGCGGCTGGACCGCGGTGGATTGCGTGCGGGAGCGGCCGGCCGCGCAAGGCGAACAGGCCGAGCCTGCCTTCACCGCGCGTGTCCGGCAATGGTGGGCCCAGCTCGTTTCCACGGAACGTACGCCGGTTGCGCACACCTTTTTCTCGTCGAAGAAAGCCTGGATTCTGTGGCTCGACAAGGCGCCGCCGGCGGCTGTCCATGACCAGCAGAGCTACAAGGCGGTCTTCGACACCTTCGGTTATGAACCCAAGTTGGTGAAGGTCTCCGGCTTTGTGCACGCTCCCGCCGATCCCGAGACGATTCTCGTGGTGCCGCAGGCCGCGGGCGCGCATCTCACGGCGGCGCAGCAGCAGGAAATTCTGCGCTACGTCTCGGGCGGCGGCCGCATGGTCGCCGATGGGTACCAGCTCTGGCTGGGGAAACTGGGCATCGAGTGGGAAGACCGGCAGATTTCCCCCTATAAGATCAGCGACCAGATCTACCCGGAGATGAATCTGCTCTGGCACGTGCCCGACCAGAAGCGGCATCCGGACGACCGCGTCCGGCGGTTCACGGCTCCCGAAGACGCCCGCGAGCTGATGAGCGACACCGAAAGCGATCAGGTCCTCGCGTTTTCGGATGAGTACGGCCGGGGCCACTACATCTATCTGGCCGCGCCGCTCGACCCGCACACCAGCGACGGCGTCAGCCACTACCCTTACTTCCCCAAGTATCTGACGGACACATTCGGCCCCAACACCTCTCTGAGAAGCCCGCGTCTCGAAACCTACTTCGACCCCTCCTACCATGCGGGCGCGGATCTGAACCGGCTGGCGACGCAGTGGCGCAAGTCCGGCATACGCACGATCTACGCCGCCGCCTGGAACACCTATCCGAAATACTACCCGCAGTTGGTCGAGGCGTGCCATCGCAACGGCGTGGCGGTCTACGCCTGGTTCATCTTTCCGCACCTCCCGTTGAAAATGTGGGAAGACCATCCGGACTGGCGCGAGAAAACCGCGGCCTTGACCGACGCAAGAATCAGTTGGAAGCAGCCCATGAATTTCCAGAATCCCGCCTGCTTCCGCGCGGCCATGGACTGGATGAAAGGGATGCTCGCGGCCAGCGACTGGGACGGGGTGAACATCACCGAGCTGAACTACGAAACGGACTTTGCCGACTACCTGCGCGCCGACAAGGCGGCCCCGCCCGCCGATAAGTTTATCCCGATGAATGCCGATGTTCGCGCGGACTTTCGCAAGAAGGCGGGCTTCGATCCCATCCTGCTGTTCCAGCCCGGCTCGCCGTACTATCACGGAGAGAACCACGGGGCGTTTGAGAAGTTCCTGAAGTATCGCGAGAACCTGGTGACCGATATGCACCGCCGGGTGCTTCAAGAGCTCGAGCCCATGCGCGGCGTTCGCAACTGGGAGGTAATCGTCACCGCGTTCGACAGCCTGCACAGCAAGCTGGTGCGGCCCGCGACGGGAGTGGACTCGCGCCGCATCATCGGCTTGATGAAGGAGTTCAACTTTACGCTCCAGGTGGAGGACCCCTCCGAGTTCTGGATGAAGCCGCCGGATCGCTACCAGCGCTTTGCCCAGACCTACCTGAAGCTGGTGAAGGACCCCAAAAGGTTGATGTTCGATATCAACGTGGTGCCCGATCGCGACATCGCGCACACCAGCCTGCCCTCGCCAACCGCCACCGGAACCGAGCTGGCTCGCACGGTGACCGCCGCCGCGAGCGCCACCGGACGCGTCGCGATCTACTCAGAGCTGACCGTTCCCGCTCAGGACTGGGCCTTCCTCCGTATTGCCCTCACCCGCACCTCCGAGATCAGTTCGGGCAGCAAGGAATGGAACGTAACGGCCGCGGAGCCGGTGCTCCTCACGCCCGCCGAGGACCGCGACTACTACATGGACGGGCGGCTCTGGCCCGCCGTCTCGATCGATGGCGTGCTGGCGCCCTTCGGCCGCCACGTGGTCTCGGTCAACCGGCCCTGGTACCATTTCCTCGACCCCGGCGCGCTTCCCGCGCGGCTGCTGAGCATATCCGGAGACCTGGTCGATGCCCGCGTCGTGCCTACCGGCCTCGTGTTCCGTTACACCAGCCCGGGCCGCGCCGTCGCCGTCTTCAATCAGCGTCCGCGCGACATCCTCATCGATGGCCACCGCGACCACGTAAGAGTCGCACAAGGCAGCGGCGCGGATTGGACGGCGACCTTCCCGGCGGGCGAGCATTGGGTGGTGGCCGTCACCAATACCAAGGCCGGCGTCGCGGTGAATCTATGGAGCTGGGCTTCCGCCTCGGCCATCAACGCGTTCGGCGGGCTTGTCACGGTGCTCATGCTTTTGATCTACTTTGAAGTTCGGCTTCGCCGCTTTGTGCGGCGCCGCGCCTGATTCATGCATTCGAGCATCTTTATAGACGGCCTTTTTGTCGCCTCAGTCACGTTGATCTGGTTCATGCTGGGCTACCAGTGCCTGTTGTTTTTTCTCGGGCACAAGTATTACCGCCAGATGCGCGTGTTCAAACACAAGATGCCCAGCGTGGCGGATCGGGACCTGCCGGCCGTCTCGATCCTGGTCCCCTGCCACAACGAGGAGCGCGTGATTGACCACACCATCCGCGCGCTCCAGACGCTCGAATATCCGGAAGGCAAGATCGAGTTCCTGATCATCAACGACGGCAGCACGGACCGGACCGCGGACGTAGTGCTCGAGTTCACCTCCGACCCGCGGGTCCGGCTGGTCAACGTTCCGCCCGAGCGGGCCGCGCGTGGAAAGTCCGGCGCGCTGAATTACGGGCTCGGCCAGGCGAAACACCCCGTGCTCGCCATCTATGACGCCGACAACCTGCCGGAACCGGGGGCGCTCCGGCCGCTGGCCCAGCAACTGGCGCTCGATCCGACGCTCGGCGCCGCCATCGGCATGTATCGCGCCTGGAACCGCAAGCGCGCCTGGCTCACGCGTTTTCTGAACATCGAGGGAATCGGCTTCCAGTGGATTCTCCAGGCCGGGCGCTGGATGCTCATGCGCCTGACCACTCTGCCGGGCACCAATTACGTGATCCTCCGCTCGCTGGTCGAACAGCTTGGAGGCTGGGACGAATCCGCCCTCACCGAGGATGCCGAGATGAGCATCCGCGTTTACCAGGCCGGCTATCGCATCCAGTTCGTCCCGGCGTCGGTGACCTGGGAGCAGGAGCCCGAAGGTCTGAAGGTGTGGTTCCGCCAGCGCCGCCGGTGGGTGCGCGGATCGAACTACCTGTTCCAGAAGTACGCGGGCAGCCTGCTGAAGACCCGGCCCCGCCGCATCGGCTTCGAGCTGCTCTACTCGCTGGCGCTCTATTATCTGTTCTTTCTCGCGGTCGTGATCTCCGACGTCCTCTTCATCCTGAGCGCGTCCGGGCTGATCCGGATGACGGTGGCCGGCCCGTACGGCACGGTGTGGCTCCTGGCCTACGCGACGTTCGTCGGGCAGCTCGTGATCGCCCTGTCGTGCGAGCCGGGCGAGGACACGCTCTTGAACATCCTGCTGACGTTCGTGATGTACTTCACCTACTGCCAGCTCTGGATCCCGGTGGTCGCCGTCGCGTTTTACGACGACTTCATCGCGCGGCGCGAGAGGAAGTGGGCCAAGACCACGCGCTACGAGGTCAGCGCCGCCGCCGCTCAAGGCAAGACCGGCCGGTTACCGTAAGTCAAACGTGGCGCGCGCACTGGCGGCCCGCCGCGTTCACACTCGTGCTCCTGCGCACCGGGCGTAAGCGCGGCGCCGCCGCTCACGCCATCGCGCACCGCGGGATCAGGGATGTTGAGCGGGCGCGTCCAAAGCGGTTGCGACACCCACAGGCTGACGATGGTGATACGGGCGTGGTGCGCCGCATCGGCGATCCGCTCGACCTGGCCGGGCGCCGACCGCGGCGTGATCTCGCTGCCATCGTCCGCCGAATCCCCCGCCGGGATCTCGACTCCGTCGAAGCCCGCGTTTTTGGCGGCCGGAAAACGCTCCGGCAGCGGCATGGCCGGCGGAAAGATAACGGCGCAGATGCCCTTGGTGAAGCGTCCACCGGGGGCGGGCACACCGCGGCCGCGGCCAGGGCGGCTCCGAATTCTCTTCTGTTGATCGCTCCCACGGTCTGAGCCGCTCCTGCGGAAAGAGAAAACCGCCGCCGCTCAAGTCCGCGCGGGCCTACCCGGAGTATTTGCTCGTGACGCGGCGCAGCTCGGGGGCCAGACGCGGAACCGCCGTTTCGGGGCCTTCCTTGCCCTCGTATTCCAACGAAAGATATCCCTTATAGCCCGCGCTGGCGAACAGGCCGGCAAGGCGGTCCCAGTCGGCCTTTACCTCCTTGCCATTTTCATCCGTGATCTCCACCTTGAAGTGCACACCCGTCGCATACGGGATGCACATGGCGACTTTGGAATAGCCGTCCCTCGGGAAATTACCGGTATCGAGGTTGATGCCCACCCAGGGCGAATCGGCCATCTTCACCAATGCGAGGGTCTGCTCGGCGGTGGTTGAGAGACCGAAGTCGTCCTCGATGCCTAGCACAATGCCCGCGGCCCCCGCAACGTCCGCGCATCGCTTCATTACCTCGACCGCCCATGCGATCGCCTGGGCTCCGGTGGCTCCCTTGGGCACGTCGCCGGCGAACACGCGGATGTGCGAGGCGCCGAGCTTCAAAGCCACTTGAACCCACTGCTTCACCTGATCAACCGTGGCCTGCTGCAGCTCCGGAGTCGGCTGGCAGAAGCGCACGCCGGTTCCGATACTGTAGAGATTCACGGCATTCCGGTAAGCGAGCGCGCGCAGGGACGCGAAATACTTGTCCGTCTTTTCCGGGAACCAATAGACGGTTGTGTCCAACCCGTCCAGGCCAAGTTCCGAAACGAGACGGATCAGGGCCTCATAGCTCATCTTTTTCTCCCCCAGTTGCTTGCTGAAGGAGTACCCCACCAATCCCGGAAGCAGCTTGCACTTGGGTTGCGACTGGCCGTGCAACTGCGTCGCGGCTGCCAGGACCGGGATGGCCTTGAAGAGATCTCTGCGATTCATAGTTAGGACCGTTGCTGGCGGCGCCCTTTCCGGTGCGCCGTAGTCGAATTATAGAACAAGCGGGGAAGGCGCAGGCGCGACGCTCTACAATGCATGCGGAAGCTCCCTGTTCCAAGCCATGGCCTCGCGCTCCATCTTTCGAGAAACCGGACGATCGCTTTCTTGGCCGAACGGATGCAGTAAAGTAAAAATCGTGCTGGAGAATTTCGGTAACATATCGAAATGCCGCTTGCTGACGCGTGGCTCCGTTCGTGGAACGCAAGGGCATCAAGCAAAATATGGACAACCTGAACCGGCGTGAGTTCGTCAGTTTGCTGAGCGTGGCCGCCCTGGGCAGGGCCTTTGCCGCCGGCGACGGCACGGATAAGCCCTTACGCGGAATCTTTCCCATCGCGCAGACGCCGTTTACCGATTCGGACCGGCTCGACCTCGATGTCCTGGCGGCCGAGGTGAAGTTCATCGACCGGGCCGGCGCCCAAGGCTGCGCATGGCCCCAAATGGCCAGCGAGTATTCCACTTTGACCGAGACGGAGCGGCTGGCGGGCGCCGAGGCCATCGTTGCCACGGGGAAGCGCCTGCGGCCGGCGATTATCATCGGCGTGCAAGGCCCGGATCTTCAAACCGCGCTGCGGTACGCGCGGCATGCCGCAAAACTCGGCGCCGATGGCCTGATCTCGCTTCCGCCGGCCGGTCACGGCGATCCCGATTCCGTGATCGAATATTACAAGGCGGTCGGCAAAGCAACCAGCCTGCCGCTGTTCATGCAGACCACCGGCAATATGAGCGTCGAACTGGTGCTCCGGGCCGCGCGAGAGATCCCCACGCTGGGTTACGTCAAGGACGAAGCCGGCCGGTCGCCGCTGGCGCGCATCGGCCCATTGAAGGACCAGTCCGCGGGCAGGCTGCAAGTATTCACCGGAAACCACGGATCGACGTTGATTGACGAGATGCGGCGAGGCAGTGCGGGCTCGATGCCGGCGGCCTGTATCGCCGACCTGTACGCCCAAGTCTGGGACTCCTGGCAAAAAGGCCGCCGCAAAGAGGCGATGGATCTGTTTGGGAAGACTCTTCTGTTCATCCCGGAGATGCAGGCTTACGGCGTCCCTGGGTTGAAGTACATCCTGTATTTACGAGGCGTGTTTCCCGGCTACGCGGTTCGGACGAAAGAGGCCGCGGCGCCGCTCGACGCATCCGGCAAAGCGGCGCTCGGTGAGATGCTCGAATTTGTGAAGCCGTGGTTGAGGACTTGAAAGATGGCAAGACTACCTGTTTCCCGCCGGCAATTCCTGGGCGCCTCCGCCGTGCTTTCGGCCGCCAGCGTCAGCCGGGCTGCCGGCATCGGCCCCTCCGATCTGCCTGACATGACGATCCAGGAAGTGAAGGTATACGTCACCGCTCACGGCCGCCTGGCGTCGGTGGTGACTCGCGGCGGTATCGAAGGCAACTACACGCTGGCGGCGCGGTATTGGCATCCGGATTGGAACAACCAAGGCTGGTTGGAATACGCCAAGCGGGTGTTGGTGGGCAAGAGCGCCCTGGATCGTCCCGCCTTCACGTCGCAGTGGGACCCTCCGCTGCGGCGGCGCGGCCAGAGTTCCTATGCCTCGGCCATCGACAACTGCCTGTGGGACATCGCCGGCAAAGCCGTGGGATTGCCGGTCTACCAGATCCTGGGCGCCTACCGGCACAGGGTGCTCGCGTACGCCAGCTCGCAGCACCTCCACACCCTCGACGATTTTCTCGACTCGGTGCGGAAGTGCCAGGCCGAAGGGTTCAGGGCCTACAAAATCCATCCGCCCGAATTCGAGTCGCGGCGCGGCGGGAGCGACTACAAGCTCGACATCGAGATTTGCAGGGCGATCCGCAAGTTCGTCGGGGACGACTTCCTGCTGCTCCTGGACCCGGTCGGCGTGTACTCGCGCCAGGAGGCGCTGGCCGTGGGCCGCGTGCTCGATGAGCTGAAGTTCGTGGTTTACGAAGATCCGATTCCCACGAAGGATATCGAGGGCCTGGTTGAACTGTGCGGCGCTCTCGATGTGCCCATTCACATAGGCGAGTTTCTTTTCTCCCCCTACGACTACGCGGAGTACGTCCGCCGGGGCGCTCTCGATGTGGTGCGGTTCATCGTCGATAACGTCGGCGGCATCACGGGCGGGATGAAGCTCGCCGCTATGGCCGAGTGCTTCAGCATGGAATGCGCGCCGCACAATTGGGGCGATACGCTCGACCACGCCGTGCACTTTCACTGCGAGCTGGCCATGCCGAACAATGTTTTCTTCGAAATGACCGCGCCGCAGGGAGTGTACGACGAACCTTACCTCAAGGACCACATTCGCATCGCCAAGGACGGCTATGTCTATGCGCCCACCAAGCCGGGACTCGGCTACGAGATCGACCGCGCCGCGCTCGACAACCTGACGCAGCGCGTGGAGCGCTGAGGCGAGCTAATGCACCACCGCTCCCTGACGGTCGCGGCTCGGTAAGGCGCGACAATTGAACTGAGCCGCGACCGTGAGGGAGCGGTTTCCCGTACCACGCTATCCGCGGGTGCTCCACCGGTAGGCGGCCTTCGAGTTCTTCCAGAAGTACTTCTCGGAGGCTTCCCTGCCCTTGCCCGCGAAATATTCCCGCACCACCCGGAACACGGTTCCGTAGGGGGCGATTTGGTCGCTTACGGGCCAGTTGCTGCCATAGACCAACCGGTCCGGGCCGAACACTTCCCACAGCTCGTCGAGCGACGGCCGGTAGAAGCTGACTTCCGTGGGAACGCGGCCGTCCGACCGGCGGAGAACGTTGGAGACCTTGGCGTACACCTCGCGGCGTTTTCCCAGCTCCCGTAACGCTGTCTGGTAGGCGGAGCGGGCCGGCTCCGCCGTGGGAGGATCGTACGGCAAGTGATCGATGACGATCCGCAGTTCGGGAACCTGGTCCGTGATGCGCACCACCTCCGCCAACAGCGACGGACCGCCGACCGCATCCAGCTCCAATCCTGTCCCGGCCAGAAACTTCAGATCGGAAATGAACTCCGGCTTGGGGAGTTCCGCGGCCAGGCTTCTCCCCCACAGGTATCCGAACCGCATGCCGAGGAATAACCTGTTCTTGTGGAAGCGCGACAGGTTTTCGCGAAAATTCGGCTTACCTGGTTCGAGATTGCCCACTGTCCCGACGATCACGGAGTTCTTTGCCGCCAGGTCCAGGACCCACTGGTTGTCTTCGACCCAGGGGCTGGCCTCGACCTCGATCACCCCGGTGATGCCGAGCGGCTGGGTGATGCGGCGATATTCGGCCGGCAGCACGCTGCGGTAGAGAAGGGTGTCGTTCTTCGGCGGCCATGGGACGCCGCCGGGGCGAGCGGGATCGTAGAAATGCGCATGGGTGTCCACAATCATCGCGAGCGCCGCGGCGTCCGCCAGGTTCGAAGCGGCCACGCCCGCCGCGGCGAGAAAGGCCCTGCGGTTCATCGTGAGCATGGGCCTACGCTACCTCGATGTCCCAACCCAGCCCCGGACGCTCGGACGGGCGCGCGTAGATGCCTTCCGGACCGCGCGTAATGTGATTGTCTTCCTCGAAGCGCCGGTAAACTTCGGCCGGCCCTCCCGGAGCAGGCATGAATAACTCCGCCCAGGGGCTATTCGGCGTCGCCATGATGAAGTGAATGGCGTCGAACACGCCGCCGGCGTGCGGGATCACGGGGAGGTCGTAGGCCGCGGCCAGCGCCGCGATTCGCCGCGCTTCCGTCAAACCGCCGCACCAGTGTACGTCAGGCTGCCAGATGGAGGCGGAGCGGTGCTCGAGCAGCCGGCGGAAACCATAGCGCGTGTACTCGTGCTCTCCGGTCGCCATGCGGGTGGATTGGATCCCGGCATTGAGCCTCCCGAACCCTTCGTAGTCGTGCGGCTGGAGGCATTCCTCCATCCAGTAGATGCGATAAGGCGCGACCATCTCTGCCATCTCGACGGTGTAGCGCTCGGTCCAGGACATCCAACAATCGAGCATGATGTCCGCGTCCGGTCCCACCTGAGCGCGGGTTTGTTTCACCAGTTCGGTATTCTTCCGCATGCCCTCGCGGCCGTCCGCCGGACCGTAGGGAATGGCGAGCTTGAAGCGCTTGAAGCCGAACTGAAGATGCTGCTCGATGTCATTCCCGGTGCAGTAGGCCGGAATGCGAGGCTTGGTCTCGCCGCCGAGCAGCTTGTACACCGGAAGCCCGAGCGCGTTGCCAATGAGGTCCCAAATTGCGAGGTCCACGCCGCTGATCGCGTTGATGCCGATGCCGGCCCGGTCGTAGTACATGCTGGACCGCCAGAGGATGTCCCAGATGCGTTCGAAGTTGAACGGGTCCTCACCAGCCAGCAGCTTGGTGAAGTGCTCCTCCACCACCATGCCGCCGCCGGGTCCTCCGCTGCCGTAGCCCTTCACGCCTTTGTTGGTGGATATCTCGACGGTGAAACCCGAGAGCTTGCCGGCGTCGGGCATGAAGAGCGAGCGTTGCGCCTTGTACTCCGGGTAGATGGACATGGGGTTGGCAACCTCCACGCCGCCGACCGACCACGAACCCGCGGCGGGAGTATAAGACGGAACCGGCCGTTTCGGTCGCGTGCGCACCAGACGCACGCCGGTGATTTTCAGCTTGCTGGTTTCCGTCTGAAACGACAGGGACGGCAGAACCGCGGCTGCCGGCCCGAAACGTACGAAATCTCTGCGCTCCATGGCACAGATTATATGCGATCCGGCAGGGGAAAGACCGGGAGCCGCATGGAGTCGTTCAAAATGCCGCCCTTACCGGGCCGCGGCATGGAAGGGCTCGTCCGCGCTGCCGCCGTAAATCGCAGGCACCCGCGCACCCATCGCCCGGAGGTACGCGGAAAATTGCCCGCGGTGATGCGCCGTGTGAACCAGCAGGGTCAACAGGTACGTCACGGCCGGGTAGCTGGCCAAGCCCGGCAGCGCGGCCCGCCGGGTCAGTTGTTCCGGCGACAGGCTCTTCACCTCGGCGATCAGGCCGGGGACATCCTTCTCGTGCCAGGCAATCACATCCTGAGCGGTGCGAATGTGCTTCGGCATCCGCACGTGCTCCTGTCCGAACTCCCCGTGAATGACGCCCTCCAGGAACCAGACCTCGCAGTTGGCCAGGTGCCAGGCAAGCTCGATCGCGCTCCTGGCATTCGTGTGCGGGCGGTACTCCCGGCGCTCCTCCGGAAGGGCCGCCAGCGCCCGCTGCGTGACCCCGTGTTCGTGCTCAATCTGCCGGACGAGGTAGTTACGAAGAAACACCGCTTCTTCCGATGTCATAATGTCCCGTCTCCGCCGGCCCGGCTCCCCGTCCCTGTCCGCCGGAATCCAGCCGTCTCTATAGTAGGGCCAACGCGCGCCGGATGCATGCCTTTTTTCCTTCACAATCGAAGCCTGGGATTCAGGATACAATGCAGCCTTGGGAGGAGGATCGTAATATGAGGTCCGATACTCTGCGGCGCCGCGGATTCCTCCAGATTGCGGCGTCGGCGGCGTCCGCCGCGGCAATCTCGTGTGGAAGCCGCGGCAGCCCCTGGCGGGTCTTCACGGCCGAGGAGGGCGAGACTGCCAACGCAATTTGCGACCGGATCATTCCGGCTGACCAGGATCCCGGCGCGGCCGCTGCCGGCGCGGTGAACTACATCGACCGCCAGCTCGACGGGCCGTTCCGGAAGTACCGGCGCGTCTATCGCGACGGACTGCTCGGCATCGGCCAAGCCAGCTTGGCGCACTTCGGAAAGCGTTTCGCCGCCCTCGCTGCGGACGAGCGAGACCGGTTGCTCGCCGCGATCGACGCGGGCAACCCTGAGGCCAAGTTGTTCTTCGACCTGATCCGCGACCATACCTTGCAGAGCTTCTATGGCGATCCCCGGCACGGCGGCAATCGCGAATATGCAAGCTGGCTCATGCTGGGCGTGCCGCCCGCGCCAGTGCGAGGCCGCATGCAGTACGACCTTACCGGCGAAGGTCTCGCCTCGCGCAAACGGAGGTCCCCGTGGCGCTCAAACGCGTAAACGCCGTGGTGGTGGGCGCCGGCGCGGGCGGCGGCATCGTCGCCAAGGAACTGACCGAGGCGGGCCTGAGCGTCGTCCTGCTCGAGCGCGGCAAATGGCAGACCGCATTCGACTGCCGCAAGGATGACCTCCGCAACGAGCGGACCGGCCCCCTGGGCACCGGCAGCGGCCCGGACGAAGAAAAGAACCCGCGCGTCATTGTCGGTCTCGACGGCCGGGAGCGCATCGTGGCGCCCAACGAACCCGGTTATCAGAACAACGCCGGGTGCGTGGGCGGCGGCACGTTCAGCTATGGCGCGATGGCGTGGCGCTTCATGGAGAAGGACTTCCGGATGCGCTCGACCTATGGCGCCCCGGACGGGAGCACCCTCGAAGACTGGCCCATCAGCTACGACGACCTCGAACCGTACTACGAGAAGGCGGAATGGGAGATCGGCGTCTCGGGCGGTGTTGCGGGCGATCCTTTTCACGCCCCTCGCCGCAAGCGTCTCCCCATGCCGCCCCTGCCACCGAACCGGGAGTATTTCATTCTCAAGCCGGCGGCCGAACGCCTGGGCTGGCACCCGTTCGATATTCCGATGCTGCGAAACAGCGTGCCTTACAACGGCCGCGGCCCGTGCATGCAGTGCCGCTGGTGCGTCGGGTTCGCCTGCGAGGTGGATGCGAAGTGCGGCACGCACAATACGGTGATTCCGAAGGCGCTCGCAACGAAGAATTGCGAGCTTCGGACGGAGTGCGTCGCCAAGGAAATTCTCACCGATTCCCGGGGCCGGGTGAGCGGGGTCGCGTATTTCGACGCCGATGACAGGCTTCGGGAACAGCCGGCCGATCTGGTCATCGTTTCCGCCGCGGCGATCGAATCCGCGCGCCTGCTGCTGAACTCGAAGAGCGGCACGCACCCGGCGGGCCTCGGCAACCGGTACGGCTGGGTCGGACGGAACCTGGTCGGCCACACTTACACCGGCGCTACGGGCCGCTTTGAAGAAGAAACCTACGACGACGTCGGCCCGGGGGCAAACATTGCCATCTGTGATTTCAACCACGGGAATCCGGGGCTTCGAGGCGGCGGCCTGCTGGCGAACGAATTCATCCGGCTGCCCTATCAGTTTGCGAGCCAGGTTCCGAAGAGAGTCGCAGGCTGGGGCAAAGCGCACAAGGACTTCATGCGCAAGGCATACAAGCACCACATTACCGTCATGGGTCCGGTGCAGGAGATGCCGCTCTTCGATTCGCGCGTCGAGATTGACCCGAAGGTCCGGGATCATTGGGGCATTCCGGTGGCGCGGCTCTCGGGCCGGCGCCATCCGCACACGCTCGAGATCGCCAGGTTCCTCTCGGGGAAGGCCGCGATCTGGCTCAAAGAAGCGGGCGCGGTGGAGATCTGGCAGTCGATCCCCGGGCAGGGGCTGAGCGCCGGACAGCACCAGGCCGGCACCTGCCGCATGGGGAACGACCCCAAGACTTCGGTTGTGGACGCTGAGTGCCGGGTGCATGACCACGACAATCTCTACGTCATCGATGGAAGCGTCCACGTAACCAACGGCGGCTTCAACCCGGCGCTGACGATCATGGCCAACGCATATCGCGCCTCGGACCATCTCAAGCGTGCCTGGAAGGGCAACGCCTGATCTTCACCGCGGAGACGCGGAGGACACAGAGAAAAATGGAGAAAACAATTTGGGCCGCGGATAAACGCCGATTAACGCGGATACCTCGACCGCTCCCTAACGGTCGCGGCTCAGTAACAGCTTGCCGAGCCGCGACCGTTAGGGAGCGGTTGGAGCGCCAACTGTATGGCCGGACATTAGGGCTTGACGAATGCTCTCGGTCCTCTGCGTCTCTGCGGTGAATGAATATGTTTCGCAAAAAATACGTACTCCCGATTGTTGCGGCTGTCGCCGTGCTGGGGTTGTTCAGCGGAAGCGCCTACTACGAGTACGGCGGCGGGCGGGCTTGCATTCGCTGCCACGAGATTCAGGCCGCGTACGACCATTGGCAGTCTTCGGCGCACCGGAACATTCCTTGCACTGCATGCCATGGGAGCGCCCTGTCCTTCGAGGTCCGGTTCCACCTGGCGAATCTCCGCCGCGTGATCGAGCATTTCCGCGGAAAAGAGCCGGAGCGCATCCACTTGACGCATGCCAACCTCACCCCGGTCGTCGAACGCTGCCGGAGTTGCCATCAGCAGGAGTACAGCGACTGGCAAGCCGGTCCGCACGGGGTCGGTTACTCCAAAATTTTCCTCTCCGGGAAGGACAACCGAAAGCGGAAGCTCATGGATGACTGCCTGCGTTGCCACGGCATGCACTTCGAGGGTCCGATTCGCGACCTCGTGACGCCGCTCGACACCACCGGCCCGTGGACGCTCAAAGTTCCGGAGCTTGCCAACCGCCCGGCGATTCCCTGCCTCGCCTGTCACCAGATGCACCGCCAGGGCAAGCCGCTGGTCCGCGCAACACCGCGGGTCGAGCCTCCCGGCCCCTCGCAGGAGATCTTCCGGCCGTCGCTGGCGCTCTACGATCGCCGCGAGCAGATGCACATCTCTACCGGCATTCTGCCGCTTCCGCAAATCCGCGACGGCGACCGCCTTGTGCGAGTGAGCCCGGACCGCCGGCAGGCGCTCTGCTACCAATGCCACGCCGCCTCCGCCAGCATGCAGGCCGGCTCGGGAGACGACCGCACGGCCATCGGAGTACACGAGGGGCTGAGCTGTCTCGCCTGCCACTTGAAGCACGGCCAGCAGACGCGCGCCTCCTGCGCCACCTGCCATCCACGGTTATCGAACTGCGGCCTGGATGTCGAGAAGATGGACACGACGTTTAAGGACGTGAAAAGCGCGCACAACATTCATTTCGTGAAGTGCGCGGACTGCCACACAAAAGGCGTGCCCACGAAGCGGAAGGACGGCTCGGCGGTGGTCCTGCGCTCCGCTATTCGGTGATTCCGAAGGCCGCATGATACCGCTCGGGCAGGCGCGTGCGCCGAAGGTCGCGGCTACAGAAGATGTGCTTCGTTTCGCCGGTCGCGAGCGCCCGGCCGTCGTCCGCCCGCCGCATGGCATAGCCGAAACGCACGACACGCGTATTTGCCTCTTCAATCCAGGTCTTTATGATGACTTCATCGTCGAAGCGCGCCGGCGAGAGGTAGCGGCAATGTGCTTCAGCGACCGCCAGCAGGACGCTGTCGTCGCGCTCCATGTCGCGGTAATTCATCCCCACCGCCTTGCAGTACTCGACGCGCCCGACCTCCATCCAGACGAGATAGTTCGAGTAGTAGACCACTCCCATCTGGTCGGTCTCCGCGTAGCGGACACGCACCTTCGCCTCGTGGAACTGCCGCTCGTTCGTTTCGTTTGCCAGCATGTGAAGAGACGATTATAACCGTCCTCGCGAATGCGCAACCGGATTGCGGGCAAGCCCGTCTGTTAGGCTAGTAAGACCATCGTGCGTGTAAGGGTATTGTTTTTTGGAGCTTTGAGGGAAATCACGGGCCGCTCGGAGGACCAGCTGGAATTCGATCCGGGAGCCTGTCTCGGGACTGTTTTCGAGCACTACGCGGCCGCTTTCCCCAGGCTTCGGGAGATGGAACGGAGCATCGCGCTGGCTCGAAACCAGCGCTTCTCGAACGCCTCCGAATGCATCGCCGATGGCGATGAAATCGCGCTCTTGCCGCCGGTGAGCGGCGGCGCGACCGTCTGGATTCGACAAATCACCGGCGAGCCCGGCGGGCACTTTTTTGCGCTTACACGCGAGCCGATCGACACGCGCGCGCTGGCCCGGCAGGTCCTTCGCGGCGAAGACGGCGCGGTGGTCACCTTCGAGGGGGTGGTCCGCAACAACACCGCGGGCCGCCGCACGCTCTACCTCGACTATGAATGCTATGAACCGATGGCCGTTAAAGTCATGGCGGGGATCGGGTGCGAGATCGCCGGAGCGTACGCGATCGGCCGCATGGCGATGGTTCATCGCCTGGGCAGGCTCAAAATCGGCGAGACCAGCGTGGCGGTGATCGTGAGCGCGCCGCATCGGAGGGCCGCGTTCGAGGCGGCGCTCGAAGGCATCGATCGGCTCAAGCGCACGGTTCCTATCTGGAAGAAAGAGCACTTCGCGGACGGCGCGCTGTGGGTGGATGGCGAATGGGACGGCTCGGTACTCGGAAGATAGCCTTCTTTCTGGTCGCGCTGGCAGCCGCCTCGATGCTGCTCGCGCAGGAACCCACCTTCCGCGTCGACGTCCGCTTGGTGCGCATTCTGGCGACCGTCAAGAACAGCTCCGGGCAGCTCGTCGGCGATCTCCGCAAGGACTATTTCGAGGTCCTCGACAACGGCGTTCCGCAGCAACTGTCGTTGTTTGAGCACCACACCGAGCAGCCGCTTTCGATCGCGGTCATGATCGATACCAGCGCCTCCACCAACATCGACCTCAAGTACGAGGTGGACTCCGTCAATCGTTTCTTCCGGGCGCTGTTCAAGGAAGGCAACCCCGACGACGCCGCCGCGCTGTTTTCATTCAACTGGCAGACCACGCTGCTCTCGGATTTCACCAAGCATCCGGACCGCCTCGAGCGCAACCTCAGGGGCCTCAAGGGCGAGGGCGGCACCAGCATGTACGATGCCCTCTACCTCGTCTCGGAGAAGACGCTGGCGGGGCGTGAAGGACGGCACGTGATCGTGCTGGTCACCGACGGCGGCGACACGACCAGCTCGAAGACCTACCATGAGGCGCTCCACTCCATCCAGATGGCGGATGCCGTGCTGTATCCGATCCTCGTCATTCCTATCACGAACGATCCGGGCAGGAATACCGGGGGCGAAAATGCCTTGACGACGCTGGCCGCCAGCACGGGAGGCCGCGTGTTCGCGCCGGCCTTGGGCGATGCGCTGGATGCCGCCTTCGCCGACATCCTAAGGGACCTGCGGAGCCAGTACCTGCTGGGCTACTACCCCAAGAACGTTCCTCCCACGAAAGAACCTTTCCACAAGATCGAGATTCGGGTCGAGAGGCCGGATTTGCGGGTCTCGGCGCGGAGCGGCTATTATGGTGAGACTGAACCCTCCGGACGCTGGAGAGACGCGCCCTGAAGCGGGTCACGTTGGCGGGCAACCAGGACATTCAGTGAACGGAAAAGACAGCCGGACAGGCAAGAACGATGGCCGCGAAAGCCGCGGCCGTGATACTGGTGATCGGAAGAAACCTCCGGCCGGTGGCGGCGGAGGCCAGCAGAACTCGCGGGCGCCGGAGCGCACTTTCGAGGAAGTGCGCTATCTCAAGCAGTTGATCGAGAACAAGACGCGAATACGGGTGCATCTGATCAACAACGAGGAGGTCTCCGGCACCATCGAGTACTACGACCAGTCCTTTATCCGCCTGACGCGCGAGCCGGACCCCAATCTCTTCATCTTCAAGCACGAAATCAAGTACCTCTACGAGGAAGAGGAATAGGGCCGCGGCGTCACCCCTGCGGCGCGGTAGAGTAGTTATTTCATGCCTTCTTACCTCCAGACCAGCATGGAAATCGCGCGCGAAGCCGGCGCGCTCCTCGCAAACTACTTCGAAAAGCGGGTTTCTTACGAGCTCAAAGGGGAATACGACCTCGTGACGGAGGCCGATCGCGCCTCCGAGCGGCTGGTGGTCGATCGCCTCCGCTCGCACTTCCCTACGCATTCGATCGTCGCGGAAGAAGGCGGCGGCTACGAGAACCCCTCGGGCGAGTACCGCTGGTACGTCGATCCGCTGGATGGCACCACCAACTTCGCGCACGGCTTTCCGATGTTCAATGTGACGCTGGCGCTCGAGCGCTCGGGCGAGCTGATCGCGGGCTGCATCTACGATCCCATCCGCAACGAGATGTTTTCGGCCGAGCTCGGCTCGGGCGCTTACCTCAACCATCGGCGGATCAAGGTATCCAAGGTGCCGCGCATCGAACAGGCGCTCGCCGCCACGGGGTTCCCCAGCCGTAAGCGGCACCTGAGCGTGAATCTCCATTTCTACTATCAGATGGCTATGTGGTCGCACGGCGTCCGGAGGGCTGGTTCGGCGGCGCTCGACCTCGCCTATGTCGCCAGCGGACGCCTGGACGCCTTCTGGGAGTTCGGCCTGAAGCCCTGGGACATGGCCGCCGGTGTGCTTCTCGTCGCCGAAGCCGGGGGGAAGGTATCCGATATGCGCGGAGCGCCCGTCCAGCTCGGCGGACCCGATCTGCTGGCGGATAACGGCCTGGTCCATACTGAGATGCTGACGCTGTTCGCCGAGATATTTGCCGGCAAGTACCGCACGCCGTTACCCGGGATTACCCCTGTCGGGTAACCGGGGGATCAGTCGTCCACCACGTGCAGGCTTCACCGTAAGCTGTTAGAAAACCTTTACTTTTGCCCGCCCGAGATGGTAGCCTAAGTTTTCTCGAATGCGAACCGTCGACTTGATCCACCGAAAACGAGAAGGCGAAGAGTTGCGCCCCGAAGAGGTCGCCTGGCTGATAGAGGGCTTCACCCGGGATGAGATTCCCGACTACCAGATGGCGGCGTTTCTGATGGCGGTGTTCTTCGAGGGAATGTCCGACCGCGAGGTCAGCGCGCTCACCGAGATCATGGTGCGTTCGGGCTCAACGCTGGATCTGTCTTCGATTCCCGGCGCGAAAGTCGATAAGCACTCGACCGGCGGCGTCGGCGACAAGACCAGCCTGATCGCGGCGCCGCTGGCCGCCGCGGCCGGTGTGATCGTGCCCATGATTTCGGGCCGGAGTCTGGGCCACACGGGCGGCACGCTGGATAAACTCGAGTCCATACCCGGTTTTCGCACGGACCTCAGCATGGACGAGTTCCGCGCGCAACTGGCCGTCACCGGTCTCGGCTTCGTCGGCCCGACCGGGGAACTCGCGCCGGCCGATGGAAAGCTGTACGCGATGCGGGATGCCACCGCGACCGTGGAATCGATCCCGCTGATCGCTTCTTCGATCATGTCCAAAAAGCTGGCTGCCGGCCTCGACGCCCTGGTTCTGGATGTAAAGGTGGGTTCCGGAGCCTTCATGAAGCACCAGGTGGAGGCCCGCCGGCTCGCCCAGATGATGGTGGGCATTGGACGCCGCGCCGACAAGCGCGTCCAGGCGCTCATCACCGACATGAACCAGCCGCTCGGCTACGCCATCGGCAACGCGCTCGAGATCATGGAGGTCTCGCAGACTCTCCAAAGCGCCGGGCCGAACGATCTCACCCGGCTGTCCCTCGAGCTCGCCGCCCGCATGATTCACCTCGGCAAGATCGCCGGCACGATCGAAGAGGCGCGCGAAGTTGCGCAGCGCAAGCTGCTCGACGGCTCGGGGTTCAACAAGCTGAAGGAAGTCATACTGGCGCAGGGCGGCAACGCGCAAGTGCTCGAGCGCTTCGACTTGCTGCCGAATGCGACCGGCGCCAGGGAGATCGCCTCGCCGCGCGCGGGCTTTGTAACCACGATTGCCGCCGAGGACATCGGGGCGGCTTCGGCCATGATCGGCGCGGGCCGCGACAAGAAGGAAGACTCGATCGATCCGGCCGTGGGCGTCATTCTCGAGGTCAAAGTGGGTGAGAAAGTCGAGGCCGGCGCGGTGCTCTGCCGTCTGTACTACACGCGGGATGAGCATCTGGACGAAGCGGCCCAGCTCGTCGAGGACGCCTTCCGCATCTCCACGCATCCGGCCGAGGAACGCGAGCTGATCCTGGAAGTGGTAGGCTAGACCCTACCGGATGGGTCGTTTTACAGGCGCTCTCGGACTGCTGGCGATACTGGCGGTCTGCTTCCTGTTTTCAAGGAAGCGCCGCGCGATTCAGCCACGGGTCCTGCTCTGGGGCCTGGGCCTGCAATTCGGTTTCGCCTTCCTGGTCCTCAAAACCGATTTTGGCAAGCTGTTCAACGCCGCAACGGTCGCCGTGAACGCAATGCTCGGCTATGCGGAGGCCGGCAGCGAATTCGTCTTCGGACCGTTGGGCTCGAAGAGCGGACCGTTGGGCGTGGTATTCGCGTTCCAGGTCCTGCCGCTCATCATCTTCATTGCGTCGTTTTTCTCGATCCTCTATTACCTGGGCGTCATGCAGTGGGTCGTTCGCGGCATGGCGATCGTGATGCAGAAGGCGATGGGGGCCAGCGGCGCGGAATCCACCGACGTCGCCGCCAGCGTCTTCATGGGCCAGACCGAGGCGCCCCTCACCATCCGGCCGTTTCTCGAACGGATGACCCGATCCGAGCTGTTTACCGTCATGACCGCCGGCATGGCCCACATTTCGGGCGCGGTGATGGCGGCCTACGTGAAGATCGCGCACGTGGATGTGAAACACCTGCTCACAGCCGTAATCATGACCGCTCCGGCCACCATCCTGCTCGCGAAAATGCTCCTGCCCGAGGTCGAGCAGCCGGAGACCGCCGGCCGCGTGGATATCCGCGTCGAAAAACCCGGCGTGAACCTCATCGACGCCGCGGCGCGCGGCGCGGCGGACGGTCTGCACCTGGCGCTCAACGTCGCGGCCATGCTGATCGCGTTTCTGGCGCTCATTGCCATGCTGAACGGGATTCTGGGCTGGGCTCACACGTTGCCGGGCCTCGGCTGGCTCCCGCCCACGATGCAGCAGATTTTCGGGATTCTGTTCGCGCCCGTCGCCTGGCTGATGGGCGTGAGTTGGAAAGACTGTACCGCCATAGGCAACCTGCTCGGCACACGGCTCGTGCTGAATGAGTTCGTCGCGTTCCTCGAACTGGGGCCGATGAAGGCCCAGCTCGATGCGCGCTCTTTTACGATCGCGACTTATGCCCTCTGCGGGTTCGCCAACTTCAGTTCGATCGCGATTCAGGTCGGCGGGATTGGAGCACTCGCGCCGGGCCGCAAATCCGACCTGGCGAAGCTGGGGTTGAGGGCCGTCGCCGCCGGAACCATGGCGAATTTCATGTCCGCGTGTATCGCGGGAATGATGATCGGAAGCTAAATGCAAGACGCACTGGAGATGCTCAAGGCGCGGACCGGGGCACGGCCGCGCGTGGCGGTCGTCCTGGGCAGCGGCCTCGGCGCGTTCGCGGACTCACTGGCCGGCCGCATCGAGATCCCTTATTCCGACATCCCGGGTTGGCCGCAATCGAGCGCCGTCGGGCACGCGGGCAAGCTGGTGTTCGGTTGCGCCGGCCGCACGCCGGTCGTGGTCATGTCGGGCCGCGCGCATCTCTATGAGGGCTACACCGCGGCCCAGGTGAGCTTCGGCGTGCGCGTGCTGGGGCGGCTGGGCGCACGGACATTCGTCTTTACGAATGCCGCTGGCGGAATCAACCCCGCGTATGGGCGCGGCGGCCTGGTGCTGATCTCGGACCATATCAATCTGCAAGGTGCGAACCCATTAACCGGCCCGAACGACGAGTCGCTCGGACCCCGGTTTCCGGATATGTCGGAAGCCTACCCGGCCGGGCTGCGGCAGGTTGCCCGGCAAGTCGCGGGCGAATTGGGGATCGAGCTTTCGGAGGGCGTCTATGCCGGGGTGCCAGGGCCGAGCTTCGAAACGCCGGCGGAGATCCGCTACCTCCGCGCGATCGGCGCGGACCTGGTGGGCATGTCCACGGTCCCGGAAGTGATCGCGGCGAATCACATGGGCCTGCGAGTGCTGGCGATTTCCTGCGTCACCAACATGGCCGCGGGCATTCTGCCGCAAAAAATCACCCATGCCGAGGTGCTCGAAACCGGCGAGATGGTTCGCGGCACGCTGGTGCGGTTTCTGACGGCGCTCGTGCCGCGCATCGCGGACTGACATGGACCCTCTTCTCGAAGCCGCCATCCGCGCTCGCGAACACGCGTATGCGCCGTTCTCGAACTTCAAGGTTGGCGCGGCGATCGAGGACGCCTCCGGCCGCATCCACACCGGCTGCAACGTCGAAAACGCCACCTACGGCCTCACCGTTTGCGCCGAGCGCGTGGCGGTGCTCAAGGCCGTCTCGGAAGGCGCGCGGAAGTTCCTCCGGATTGCCGTCGCCGCCGATACCAAAGCGCTCACGCCGCCCTGCGGAGCGTGCCGGCAGATCCTCTGGGAATTCTGCGGCGACATCCGGATCACGCTTGTCAATCTCAACGGTGAGACCGAATCGTATTCGTTGCGGGACCTCTTCCCAAGGCCGTTCGATGCCTCTTTCATTCCATAATTCTCTGCGTCTCTGTGTCTCCGCGGCCGTCTTCTGCGCTCTCTCCGCCGCCGCCGAGCCCGTCGATTGGATCTGGAGCGCGCGGTACGTGATCACCATGGATGCCCGGCGCCGGGTGATCGATGACGGCGCGATCGCGGTCCGCGGCGAACGCATCGTGGCGGTGGCGCCTCAAGCCGAGATCGACCGGCGGTACACTGCCGTTCAACGGCTCGACCGGCCCGACGCGCTCATCGCTCCCGGTCTGATCAACGCGCACACGCACGCGCCGATGTCCCTGCTGCGCGGACTCGCCGACGACGTGAGTCTCCAGGACTGGCTCCGGAAGTTCATCTTCCCGGCCGAGGCCAGAAACGTCACGCCCGATTTCGTGCGTTGGGGCACGCGGCTGGCCTGCCTCGAAATGCTGCTCTCCGGCACAACGACCTTCACCGACATGTATTACTTCGAGGACACCGTCGCGGAGGAAACCCGCCGGGCGGGCCTGCGCGGTGTACTCGGCGAGACGATCATCGGCTTCCCCGCCCCCGATGCGAAGACGCCCGAAAAGGCGCTGCGCTTCGCCGAGCGTTATGTCCAGCGCTTCCGGAACGATCCCCTGATCCTGCCGGCAGTCGCGCCACACGCGCTCTACACCAACTCCGAGCAGACGCTCAAGTCGTCGCGCGCACTGGCGGATCGCTACGGTGTGCCGCTCCTCATCCACGTTGCGGAAACGCGGCACGAACGCGATGACGCGATCGCCCAATGGAGCAAGAGCCCGGTGCAATTGCTCGATTCCTGGGGCGTTTTGAGCGGGCGCACGCTCGCCGCGCACGCGGTGTGGATCGACGATCGGGACATTGCCACGCTCAAGGCGCGCGCTACCGGCGTGGCCCACTGCCCCTCGAGCAACATGATGCTGGCCAGCGGCGTGGCGCCCGTAGTGAAGATGCTGGCCGCGGGCCTGAACGTGGGCCTCGGGACGGACGGTCCGGCGGGCAGCAACAACGATCTTGACCTCGTCCAGGAAATCGCCCTCGCCGCGAAACTGCAAAAGGTCTCGACGGGCGATCCTCGGTCGCTCACTGCCATGCAGGCTCTGGGGATGGCGACCATGGGCGGCGCCCGCGCGCTCGGTCTCGATAAAGAGATCGGCTCTCTCGAACCCGGCAAGCGCGCCGACGCGATCACCATGCGGCTCGACGTGCCCAATGCGGTTCCCATCTACGACATCGTTGCGCAGCTCGTCTATGCGCTGAAGGGCGCCGATGTCCGCGACGCGATGGTCAACGGCCGCCTGCTGCTGCGCGACCGCCGCGCTCTGACGCTCGACCAGCCGGCAATCCTCGCCAAGGCGGCCGAATACGGCGCCAAGGTCCGGGCGTCGCTGGCGCGCTAAGTGCCCAACCGCTCCCTCACGGTCGCGGCTCGGCCCTGCCCGTCTCCGATGCGGTAAAGTCGGGTGCATGAAAGCTGCTCGCATCCATGCACACGGCGGACCCGAGGTCCTGGCCTTAGAGGACGCTCCAGACCCCGAAATCAGGGCCGATCAAGCGCTGGTGCGAGTGCGGGCCTCCGCGCTCAATCACCTCGACCTCGCCGTGAGGCGCGGCGTTCACGGAATGCGGGTCCCGATGCCGCATATCCTCGGCAGCGACATGGCCGGCGAGGTGGTGTCTACAGGCGCTCTCTGCTGGCGCGTGAAGCCCGGAGACCGCGTGCTCCTCGCGCCGGGCCTGAGTTGCCGGCAGTGCGCAAAGTGTTTGGTCGGGCTCGACAACGAGTGCCCGCGCTACGTCCTGTTCGGAACCGTGATTGACGGCGGAAATGCGGAGCTGGTGGCCGCGCCCGAGTATGCGGCGATTCCCATCCCCGATGACCTGGCCTTCGAGCAAGCGGCTGCAACGCCGCTCGTGTTTCTGACCGCGTGGCACATGCTGTTCACCCGCGCGCGCCTCAAGCCGGGCGAGGATGTCCTGGTGCTGGCCGCTTCGAGCGGCGTGGGTTCCGCTGCCATCCAACTCGCGAAGCTGTTCCACTGCCGTGTGATCGCGACGGCGGGCGGCGAAGCCAAGATGGAGCTGGCGCATCGGCTCGGAGCGGACCACGTCATCGACCACTACCGCCAGGATGTCGCGGCCGAGGTTCGGCAACTGACGGCCCGGCGCGGCGTGGACGTCGTGGTCGAGCACGTCGGCGCGGCTACCTGGCCGGGCAGCGTGCGCGCGCTGGCGGCCTTCGGGCGCGTGGTGACCTGCGGCGCCACCACCGGCTATGACGTCAAGCTGGACCTGCGCTTCCTGTTCAACCGCCAGCAATCCGTGCTCGGTTCCTACATGGGGACCCTGGGAGAGCTGCACGAAGTGTTGCCCTTCGTGTTCCGGAAACTCGTGACGCCGGTCATCGATCGGATCTACCCGCTCGCCGAGATCCGCGCCGCGCACGAGCGCCTCGAAAACAAGGAACAGTTCGGAAAAATCGTGCTGACGCCGTAGCCGATGTATGGCAACGATTCGCCTTCCGCGGCTCGATGCTCCGCCGCAGCCGCTCATTGCGCGCAAAACCGATCACGAACCGGACCTCGGACCGCAGAAGATGCCGGCTAGACCCCGCGTGAGAAGAATGGGTGGGTCATCATTCGGTTCGAGCACGGCAATACGCCGTTGCTGTTCAGATTCTATACGCTCTTATGTCGCCGCGACCGGATGGAGGCAGGCGTCGCGGACGATCGGCTCGGCGATATCGCGTAGCTGGGTCCAGTCGAGACTGCTGCCAAACTCGCTGTCGGAGCCGGCGGCCAGATTGGAGCCGCCCCAGATCTTGGCGCCGGGCAGGTCCTCGGCGGCCTGGAATGCCTCAATGAGCTTGTCGACCTGAAAGACATCTTCGTCGTATGGCGAACCCCGAATGACGCTGTACGTATGCCTGCCGTCACCCCGGGTGCAGACCAGGCTGATCAGGTTCGTGTGCCCCGCGGCGGCCAGCACGAGCCGCGAGTTCGGATCGCCCTTCTCGTCCGCGATGACGAAGTTGTACGGAGACTGGTACAAAACTTCCGGCGCGGCGGTGATTGGCGTTATGCCGGCCTTGCCATCGATCAGGGCCAGCAAGCGGTCGCAAACCTCCCGGATCGTGTTCTGAATCAGCGCTTCGTCGCCCTGTACCTTGCCGTACGCCCGCTGTTGGCGGTACGGCTCGAACACCCAGGTGAAATGGTTCTTCACCAACTCATCCAGGTTGACCGGGTAGATCCCCCCGCAGACGTCAATCTTGTTGTTGTACTGGACGATCCACCGCAACAGGGGATCGCCTTCCGAGCGCTCGAGCAATTGATGGTACTCCAGGACGAACGCCGCAAGGCAAACGTCCTGGTCCGCATTCCACACATAAACCGGCACAGGGCTCTGCCGGGGCAGCCACCTTTCCATCAGGCGGCCCTGGCGAACCGCAAGGTACGCCTGCATCGCCGCGCTCATCGTGACCTCGCGTACCACGCCCACGTGGTGATCGAAGTGGACGTAGTGGCCCCGGTGGCCGGGCGTGTCGTCAATCACCTCGAGTCCGATGGAGTACTCCGGGGCGGCCTTTATGAACTGAGCCCAACTCTCGAAGCGTTTTGGCGGCACTCGCAGGGCGATGTGCTCGAACTGGTTCGACATCGTGGACATTTAATTATAGGGGACTGCGTCGGGTCCGTACAGGTTCAAAACCGGCGGGCCCGCACTACTGCGTAGCGACGGTGAAGGCGCGCCTCGCCGGCACGGTAATTAATGTGCGGGCAGGTGGCCTCATCCGTGGTACAATTTTTGTAGGTTTGATCGTCAAGCCAACTTTGGCAAGATACTCTGGCGTAACCGCTCGCTCGTCTTCCCCAAATTAGCCCGCTTTCAAATCGCAAGGAGAAAACACTATGAAAAATATTTTTGTCGGAAATCTGAGTTTTGGGGCGACGGAAGATGCTGTCCGTTCGCTGTTTGAGGCCTACGGAACCGTCCAGCGCGTGAGCATCGTCACGGACCGTGATTCCGGACAGCCCAGAGGCTTTGGATTTGTCGAGATGACCAACGACGGCGAAGGCGAGAAGGCCATTGCCGCGCTAAACGGTAGAGACCTTGAAGGCAGAACGTTGAACATCAACGAAGCCCGCCCGAAAGAGGACCGCGGGTCTGGCAACCGTTCCGGCGGCGGTGGCGGCTACGGCCGCCGGCAACGCTGGTAAGCTCGAAGCAACAAGCAGCCCCGATTCGGCCATTCCGCATCGGGGCTTTCTCGTCCGTCCGCCTCCACCCGTCATCCCTCCGACCAAAACAGTCCTAGATTCAAAAACTTACGGTTACCGCGTCTGTTTTCGCCCACAAGCCTAACAAAACGCGGCAATTGGCAACTTGACACCGGGTACCGCGAAGAGTAAATTGGATTACGGACTCGTTTGGTCCGATATGCTCAAGCTCACCAAAAAAGCCGACTACGGGCTGATCGCGCTGCGCCACCTGGCGTTGAGCGAGTCGAGCGCCAGCGTGAAAGAGATCGCCGCGAGCTACGGGATCCCGATGCCGCTGCTGGCCAAGGTCCTGCAGAAGCTCGCGCACGGTGGACTGCTGGTGGCGGCGCACGGCACCAACGGCGGCTACCGGCTGGCGCGGGACGCCCGCGAAATCAGCGCCCTCGAAGTCATCCGCGCCATCGACGGCCCCATCATCCTGACCTCCTGCTTCACCCAGCACGGCCAGTGCTACCAGTCCGTGACCTGTAGCGTGCGGGAGCCGCTGCGGAAGATCCACGAAGGCATTCTCCAGTTGCTCGAGAACATCTCGATCTGGGAGATCGCCCAGGACGCCGCCGCGAACCCCGCGCGGTCAAACCAGCTCGCCATCCTGGAAACGCTATGAAGAAGCCGATTTACATGGATTACCACGCCACCACCCCGGTGGACCCGCGCGTGCTCGAAGCGATGCTGCCATATTTCACTGAAAAATTCGGCAACGCCGCCAGCCGCAATCACGCCTACGGCTGGGATGCCGAACACGCCGTCGAGAAGGCGCGCAAGCAGATCGCGGACCTGATCGGCGCCACGCCGAAGGAGATCATCTTCACCAGCGGCGCGACCGAATCGGACAACCTCGCGATCAAGGGTGTCGCCCGGATGTACGCCGAGCGCGGCAACCATATCATCACGGTTGCGACCGAGCACAAAGCCGTGCTCGATACCTGCAAGAAGCTGGCCCGCGACGGCTGCGAAATCACCTACCTTCCGGTTGCGAAGGATGGTCTGATCGATCTCGATGCGCTCCGGGCCGCGATCGCTCCCAAGACCATCCTGATCAGCGTCATGTACGCCAACAACGAGATCGGCGTCGTGCAGCCGATCCGCGAAATCGGCAAGATCGCCCGGGAGCACGGCGTTTTGTTCCATACCGACGCGACGCAGGCGGTGGGCAAGGTTCCGATCCACGTGGACGAGGATTCGATCGATCTGATGTCGATCAGCGCGCACAAGATGTACGGGCCGAAAGGAATCGGCGCGCTCTACGTGCGCCGGAAGAACCCGCGCGTGCAGCTCACCGCGCAGATGGACGGCGGCGGCCACGAGCGCGGAATGCGCTCCGGCACCCTCAACGTTCCCGGCATCGTGGGGTTCGGCGAAGCCTGCGCCATCTGCCAGCGCGAGATGGCGGAGGAATCCGTCCGGCTCGCGGGGCTGCGCGACCGCCTGAAGGACCGCCTGCTTGCCTCGCTCGACGAGGTTTACATCAACGGCAGCATGGAGCACCGCCTGGCGGGCAATCTGAACATGAGCTTCGCCTACGTCGAGGGCGAGTCTCTCCTGATGGGCATCAAGGACATCGCCGTGTCGAGCGGCTCGGCATGTACTTCGGCCACGCTCCAGCCGAGTTACGTGCTGAAGGCGCTCGGAGTGGGCGACGGCCTGGCGCACACGTCGATCCGCTTCGGTCTCGGCCGGTTCAACACCGGGGAGGAAGTCGATTACGTCGCCGCGCGAGTGATCGAGGCGGTTCGCAAGCTGCGCGAGTTGTCCCCGCTCTACGAGATGGCAAAAGAGGGCATCGATCTGAAAAAAGTGGAGTGGACCAGGGAGTAGGCGATGTACTCGGATAAGGTGATCGATCATTACGCGAACCCGCGCAACGCCGGCTCGCTCGACAAATCCGACCCGCGTGTCGGCACCGGCATGGTGGGCGCGCCGGAGTGCGGCGACGTGATGAAGTTGCAGATCAAGGTCAACGAGGAAACCGGGGTCATCGAGGACGCCAGGTTCAAGACCTTCGGCTGCGGGAGCGCCATCGCCAGTTCCTCGCTGGCCACCGAGTGGGTCAAGGGCAAGACCATCGACCAGGCGCTGGCCATCCGCAACACGGATATCGTGAACGAGCTGAGCCTGCCTCCCGTCAAGATCCACTGCTCCGTGCTGGCCGAGGACGCCATCAGGGCTGCCATCCAAGACTACCGAAGGAAAAAGCGGTAATGCACCGCGGAGACGCGGAGAACGCAGAGAACGCATCGAGATATACATTTTTGGGTTTCTCTGTGTTCTCTGCGCCTCCGCGGTGAGAAAATAGTAGAGAGATGATCAACGTCACACCGAAAGCGATCCAGAAGATCAAGGAGCAGTTCGTCAAGCACGGCGTGGCGGAGGGCGGCCTCCGGCTGGGCGTGCAGGGCGGCGGCTGTTCCGGACTGAGCTATCTGTTCAAACTCGAGACCGCCGGGCGGCCGAAGGACAACGTGTACGAGTTCGACGGAGTGAAGGTCTTCGTCGATCCGAAAAGCCTCCTGTACCTGGAAGGCATGACGCTGGACTATCGCGAGTCGCTCATCCACTCCGGCTTCGTTTTCGAGAACCCGAATGCGAAGAAGAGCTGCGGGTGCGGCACGTCCTTCTCGGCTTGATGGAACCCGATTACTTCCAGTTATTTGGCATCGTGCCAAAGCTCGCGCTGAACCTCTTCGACCTCGAACAAAGGTTTTACGCGCTCAGCCGGAAGCTGCACCCGGACCGTTTCTCGCGCGCGGCGGGCGCCGGGCCCGCGAAGGCCGAAGAGGCGAGCGCGACTTTGAACGACGCCTATCGGACTCTGCGGAACCCGCTCAGCCGCGCCGAGTACGTGCTCGCCCGGCAGGGCCTTCGGGCGGCCGGCTCCGGGCAGGTTCCGCCCGAGCTGCTCCAGGAAGTCTTCGAGCTGAATGAGGCGCTCGACGAGCTGCGCGGCGGCAATCCCTTCAAGCAGCCGGAGGTCGAAGCCGCCTACACCCGTTTTTTGGGGGAACTCGCCGCGGCGGATGCCCGGCTCGGGGAGCTCTTTCGCGAGTACGACGAGGGTGCGCCGGGCTCAGCCGCCGAGATGCGCGCGGTACTCAACCGCCGGCGATACATCAGCAACCTCCTCACCGAGGTCAACCGCGTGCTGGTTCCCCTGGCCCATGCCTGAATTCCTCGAGATCGATTTCCCAGACCGGAAAGCCGTGCCCGTGGTCGGCATCGATCTCGGCACCACCAACAGCCTGGTCGCGTTCATGGATCTGACGGGTCCGAAGGTCATCCCGGGCGCCGATGGCGAGCGGCTGGTGCCGAGCGTGGTCTACCGTTCACCCTCCGGCGAGATTGTAGTCGGCACTGAGGCACGCCGGATGCTGATCGACGATCCGGCCCGCACCGTCTACTCCGTGAAACGGCTGATGGGCCGCGGCGCCGCCGACGTGGCCGGGGAATCGAAGCTATTCCCGTTCCGCATCGCCCCGCGGAGCGATGCGGTGATCCGGCTCGAACTCGGCGGCCGGACGTTCACTCCACCCCAGATCTCCGCCTTCATTCTCATTCAGCTCAAAGCCAATGCCGAAGCGTTTCTCGGCCAGCCCGTCCGGCAGGCGGTGATTACCGTCCCCGCCTACTTCAACGATGCGCAGCGGCAAGCCACGAAGGATGCGGGGCGCATCGCGGGGCTGGAGGTGCTGCGGCTCGTCAACGAGCCGACCGCCGCGTCGCTCGCCTACGGCCTCGACAAGCGCAAGGATGGCATCGTGGCCGTCTACGATTTCGGCGGAGGCACCTTCGACATTTCGATCCTCAAGCTGCGCGAGGGCATCTTCGAGGTGCTCGCCACCAATGGCGACACGCACCTCGGCGGCGACGATATCGATAACCGTCTGCTGCGCATCGCTCTCGAAGACGTGGCGTCCGAGTGGGGCATCGATCCCGCGCACGACGGCTCGCTGGTCCAGACGCTCCGCCGCGCGGTGATCGAGGCCAAGGAGCGCCTCTCGTTTGCGCCGTCCGCGACGGTCGATCTCGAATACCGGGACCGCAAGTATCAGCGCGAAATCGCCCGCGAACAGTTCGAGTCCTTGATCCGCGAAATTGTGGACCGCACGCTTCCGCCGTGCCGTAACTGCATCGCGGATGCCGGTGTCGCGCCGGAACAAATCGATGAGGTCGTGCTGGTGGGCGGCTCGACCCGCATTCCGCTGGTGCGGCAGGCCGTCGAAAACCTCTTCCGCGCCCGGCCGCACACCGGCCTCGATCCGGATGAAGTCGTGGCCCTGGGCGCCGCCGTCGAGGCGGGCATTCTCACCGGCGCGGTCGAGGACAAGCTGCTGCTCGACGTGACGCCGCTCTCGCTGGGAATCGAAACCATGGGCGGCGTGGTCTCGAAGCTCATCGATCGGAACTCGACCATCCCGGCCAGCGCGAGCGAAGTCTTCACGACTGCCGTCGATGGCCAGAAGAATGTGCTCATTCACGTCCTCCAGGGAGAGCGCGAACTCGTGCAGGACTGCCGCAGCCTCGCGCGTTTCGACCTGAAGGATATCGACCCGCTCCCGGCCGGCGCGGCCCGCATCGAAGTGAAATTCCTCATCGATGCGAACGGCATCCTGAACGTCACCGCGCGCGATGTGCGGACCGGGAAGGAACAATCCGTCGAGGTCAAGCCATCCTATGGGCTCACCGACGACCAGGTCGAGGCGATGATCCGGGAATCCTGCGAGCGCGCGGAGGAGGATTTCCGCGAGCGCCAGGTGCGGGAGGCACGGATCGAGGCGGACGCCATCCTCGCCGCGGTCGAAAAAGGTAAGCAGCACGACGCCTGGCTCGAGATGACGCCCGAAGAGCAGGCCGCGATCGGCCTGGCGCTCAACGAGCTGCTTCTGGTGTACCACTCGGACGACCACGCGCTCATCCGTGCGCACATCGAAAAGCTCAACCAGGCGACCATGCGGCTGGCCGAGCTGATGATGAACGCCGCCCTGAGCACGGCGCTCAAAGGCGTCAAAATCTGAATGGGAAAAGTGGGGACTGGCTTGAATTTCGCTGCAGTTGCGAAATTCCTGCCTGTCCCCATTTTTCCTCCCACTTTTCCGAAGGCAGCAACACCTGAATGCGCCCGCTGACCTGGGACGACGCCGAGGACATCGCGCTTGCGTTGCTAGAGAAGTTCCCCGCTCAGGACCCGCTCCAGGTCCGCTTCACCGACCTGCACCGCTGGGTGACCGCGCTGGACGGCTTCGGCGATGCCCCCCACGCCTCCACCGAAGGCCAGCTCGAAGCCATCCAAATGGCCTGGTACGACGAGTGGCGGGAGCGGGCGTAGCGACACGGGCGCTGGACACCGTGTGTATAATCAAATACGGGGATACACATCCGTGAGGACCAATATCGTCATCGATGACAAGTTGATGAGAGAAACCCTCCGCGCAACCGGCCTGAAGACCAAACGTCAGGCGGTGGAGCTGGGCTTGCGGACCCTCCTACGCCTGCGAAAACAGGCGCAGATTCGCAAGCTGCGGGGCAAGCTGGATTGGCAGGGCGATCTCAATGCCATGAGGACGGACCGTTGATCCTTGTCGATTCCAGCGTCTGGATCGACTACTTCAGGGGAGCAATCACCGGGCAGACCGAGAAACTGGACCAGCTCCTCGGCCGCCAGCCGCTCGCCATCGGCGACCTGATTCTGACAGAGGTCCTGCAAGGTTTCGCGGATGAACGAGACTTCGACGCAGCCCGGAAGATGCTGACATCCCTGGAAGTCGTGGAGTTGGGCGGCCGGGAAATCGCGATTCAGGCGGCCAGAAACTTCCGGGCTCTTCGCGGCCTGGGCGTAACCGTCCGCAAGACCATCGACACGGTAATTGCCACGCGCTGCATCGAAGACGGCTACGACCTGCTGCACAGCGATAAGGATTTCGAGCCGTTCGTCAAGCACTTGGGCCTGCGAGTCGTCTGATCGGCCAACCATCCACCCGGCGCTAGCTCCTCGCCGCGCAGAGCTCCGCCTGCTCCGCGGGCGTGCCCGAGGAACATCGGATAGCGAGAACCCTTCGACGCTCGCACTCGATCTCCTGCTATCATTGTCTGCTGACACGATGGAACTCCTCGTTTTGGTGGACCTCGCAAACACCACGGTCTTTCGTGGTATCTACAATCCAAACCCAGCGGTCATCGGCGCTCGGCTCGACGATTTCCTCAGCGTCGTTGGGGAGCGCGCGCACGCATTTGCTCGGACGGGGTTCTGCGACCTTCGAGTTCGGCTTTACGACGGCTGGTTTGACGCCGATGGACGCGGTACGCAGGTGTACCGAATGGTTCGGCAGCACGTTCGCGAGGCTTACCCAACCCGCCGACGAACCTACCGGTTGTTCGTCGACCTGGCGGAGGGCCCACTTGCTGCACCCGGAGAGAGATTCCTCGACACATTCCGAATTCAGGGAGGGCTGACCCGGCACCACATTTCCGTCGTCACAGAACCGCCCGCAGGCTGCGCGATGCCAAGCGAATGCCTGGTGGCAGCGCTGCGATCCTGGGTCAAAGGTAAATGCGCCATTGCAGCTTGTTCAGTCAAGTCCGAGGAAGCAGCCTCCTTCCGGCACCAGAAGCTCGTCGACACCTCGCTGGTCGCCGACCTAGCCTGGGGAGGCTCACTGGGAGCGACGATCCTTGTTGTAAGCGACGACGAAGATGTCATCCCGGGACTAATCACGGCAAGGGCTCTCGGTGCAACTGTGGCCTGGACCTGCCGTTCGGATCGGCCCCGAGCGGTCTACGCCCCACTAATTGTTAGGCACGGAATAGAGTACTTAGTATGCTAGCGACCACCATAGTTGACCAAATTCGGCTGGACATCACCTCATTTGCCGACCCAGGAACCGAGGTGGAGCTGTCCGATCGATCTCTCGCCTGGACGCGGTCGAGGACAAAGGTCACCGTACAGCTCATCAGGAGTGCAAGCGGCTTTCCGGATGTCGTCCAAGATGGCCGGACGTACAGCTATACCAGTTTTCTCGCCTCGGAGGCGCTGGCAGATCTCAAGGACCTCGCGAGGACGATCTATTCCTCGACAGCGCTTCCAGCGAACTTCGTCCCCATCCAAGCCAAGACCGTGACAGAGGGCGACAATCAAGCAGGGGAGTCGGACGCGTCGCTGCTCATCTTGAAACACGCGGTCGATCAAGAGTCGCTACCCCTGACAGCAACGCGAGTGCTCTTTGTTCATGGGAATGCCGGCACGGGAAAGACGTCGGCACTGCTCCAGGCGACCCGGCTGCAGGCCGAACGTTATCTGTCGGGGCAGGCAAAGACGCTGCTCCTCTACTTGGATGCGCAGGGGAAGGGACTGAGCCAACTCGAGGATGTCATGGCCAGGACCTTGCAAGATTTGCGGGCTAAGTTCACCTACCACTCTGTGGCCGCACTTGCCCGCCGACGCTGCTTGGTGCCCGTCGTCGATGGGTTCGACGAACTGATCGGGCCAAGCAGTGCGCGTGAGGCCTTCTCAAATTTGTCCCAGTTCCTGGCGCAGCTTGACTGTGAAGGCGCTCTCGTTGCCTCGTCAAGATCCGCCTTCATTGACTACCGGACCCTTCACGAACGCGCTGCGGAGCTTGCTGCATCCCAGAGCTTATCGTACGAGATCCTCCCGGTAGAAGTGCTGCCTTGGGCGGATCAAGCCATCGAGGGGTATTGTCGCCAGCGGGGGCATGGCTCGATCGATCTGAAGGACCGTGTCTTTGAGCTTATACGCTCGCCCGGTGTAGGCTCGATGGTTCGCAAGCCCTTCTTTCTAACTAAGATATGCGATCTGCTCGAACAAGGCGGTGATGTCCGGCCCGACCGAGACGTTACGCGACAGGTTGTCGATGCGGCGCTCACCAGGGAGGCGTCGAAGCTGCGCGACCAGCGTGGCAGAGAGCTGTTGACGCCCCAGCAGCATCGGGTGTTCTGTGAGGCCGTGGCAGATGAGATGTGGTCCTTGGGTACCCCGGAACTGGATCTGGAGGCCGTTCGAGTCCTAGCAGAGATCACGGCTGAACAGTTTCACCTTAGCCAGCGCGACACGAAGACGCTCGTAGATAGATCCGGGGCTCACGGTTTGTTAGTCACGGTACCGGGGCGCCGACCCGAAAAGCGAGCGTTTGAGCACGAGCTATTTAGGTTCGAATTCCAGTCGGAAAGCTTGGCAGGGCTGCTGCAGGCCGGTAGAGAGGCGAGTCGTGACTACATTCAGCGTGGTGAGCTGCCACTGGAGGTCGTTTCGAGAGTTCCATCGTACGGTCTAACCGAGCCACCATTAATCGCGCAGGTGCTGTCCAGCCTAAGTGGTATCGTGAAGACAGCACCGAATAGCCCATTTTCAGCGACGAACGCCGGGTCTCTGGCTTCAGCGCTGATAAGAGACCGCAAGGACCTTCCCGAGGGTATTTTGTTGTTTGGGTTTTACATCCGGTCCCAGAATCTGGGAGAGTGCTGGCTCAAGAGAGCTAGGATCCAGAACTGTATCATCGAACGCGTCGGGCTCGATTCTGTAAGGCTCGAAGAGTGTGATTTGAGCGGCTCGCAGTTCATCGGGTGCAGTGTTGGCGACAGCACGCGCTTGGACGGAACAACTGTGGAAGTGGGGCAATTTGTCGGGGTCGTCCGCGCAAGCCCCGGAGAACGCGTCGAGACGTACGACCCAAGGGAGATTCAAAGGGCACTAGCGGGGACAGGCGCAAAACTGGGAGAGAACGCCAGGCCTGAGGAAGATGCGGCAGTGAACCCAGACACGGAGGCCCAGGTCCGCGTCGTGGAACGCCTGCTGAGTCACGCTCGCACTCACTTCTATCTTGTTCGGAGCGAGGACTGGTTCCGAAACAACCTCGAGAATGAACCAGCCTGGAGGACGGTTGAGCCTCTGCTGAGGCGGCATCGGTTGATCGAAGACGTAAGTCTCGGCCAGTCTGGTCGTCCGGAGACGTTCCTTCGGCTGACGATGGCACCCGACATGATTCTCCGAGCCCGCGTTTCGGGCGTATCGAAGGCCCAGACGAACGCCTCTGAGTTCTGGCAGGAACTGATCGGAACTGACGCCTGGCGCAGATAGGCTCCTGAGCCGCGCTCGGTTTGGCGGGCGTGGGACGCTCATTCCGGTGGCCCAAGGCGATGGTGTCGAAGGGTGGCCTAACCGGAGGCGATCCACTTGTCCGCACCACGCCTGACCCGCAGATGTGGTCCTGGCGATGGGCCTCGGAGGTCCGTTCCCGGCAGACTGGCCGGCGCCGCTGCCACGACATTCCATTCCTGTCCATTCGTGCCCCAACCCCCACTCTGCTATACTGTGGAAGTTCCCCAGACAAGCGTGCGGTAGTCTGTCTGAAGGAATCCCAGGAATTGCAACCCATGCCGAAACTGAAAACGCATAAGGGCGCGGCCAAGCGCTTCAAGAAGACCGGGACTGGCAAAGTCGTTCGCCATCACGCATTTGCTCGCCACATCCTCTCTTCGAAGGCGCGCTCGCGCAAGCGCAGACTCGTGAAGGGCGTCGTCGTCGATCCGTCCAATGCGCCCCGCGTGAAAGAGATGCTCCCGTACTAGAATAGGAACCCCGAGTGCGGACGGTGTGCGGGGCACGTACCCGTTCCGCCTCAACCATCGAAGGAGGTAAACGTGCCTAGAGCAAAAAGAAGCACCAGGCGCAAAGATTTCCGGACCAAAACCCTCAAAGCCGCCAAGGGCTATTCCCTCACCAAGGGCAAGCTGAACCGGTCCGCGCAGGAAGCCGTCGAGAAGGCCGGCGTCTATGCGTATGTCGGCCGGCGGCAAAAGAAGCGCGACTTCCGCGCCCTGTGGATCGCGCGCATCAACGCCGCCTGCCGGCAGTCGGGCGTGTCCTACAGCCGGTTCATCTCCGGGCTGAAAAAAGGCGGCATCGATCTCAACCGGAAGATGCTCGCGATGATCGCCGCCGATGACGAGGCCGCCTTCCGTGAACTGGTCGCGCAATCGAAGGCGGCTCTCGAAAGGGGCTGAGTTCATGGATCTCCTCGAAGAGCAGGTCGATTCCCTGGCTACGCTCGAGGAACGCATCCGCCAGGCGATTGAACTGGTGGAGCGCCTGCGGCGTGAAAAAGACGCCGCCGTGGCCGAGCGCGACGTCGCGCTCCGTGAAGCCGCCGCCGCGCGCGAGCAGGCCTCGGCGCTCTCTCGCGAGCTCGAGTCCGTGCGCTCCGAGCGCCAACAGGTTCGCAGCCGGATCGAGAAGCTTCTCAGCCAGATCGATTCGCTCGGCGCCGGCTGACAGGTCGCGCAGTGGACGACAAACAGGCGGTTCAAGTAAACATCTTCCACCAGACCTATACCCTCCGCGCGGCGGGCAACGAGCGGGAGGTGCAGGAACTGGCGGACAGCGTCGATGAGTTGATGAACGCCATCGCCTCCCGATCCGCCAGCGCCGACTCGCTGCGCGTCGCGGTCCTGGCTTGCCTCCATCTTGCCGACCGGCTCCGCAGTCTCGAGCGCGAATTGAACCAGCTCAAACAGCGCGTCGAGGAAAAGAGCCAGCAATTCCGCCTGTTGCTCGATCAGGCGATCGATGGCGGACCTCAATAAGCGGATTCTCCTGGCCGGCGGCATGCTGGCCGCCTATACTGTGCTTCTGGTGCTGCTCGCGGGCGTTCGTCCGTTTTGGCTGGACGAGGTCCACCAGCTCAGCGACACCTGGCAGGCCGATGTTCCCCTGGTGATCCGGCACGTGCGGGAGAACCCGGGCTCGGTCCCGCTCGGATACCTCCTTCAGAACCGAGTTATGGCGCTGGCGGGTTTCTCCCGCCTCTCGGCGCGGCTCACCTCCATCCTGTTCGCCGCGCTCGGCTTCGCCGTTTTCCTTCAGATTGCCAGGCGGATCGGCTGCCGCTGGCCGCTGTTGGCCGGGATCCTCTGGATCGTCACCCCGCTCCAACTCCGGTACGCTGTCGAAGCGCGCTCCTACATGCAGGCTTCGGCGTTGCTCGTGCTCGCCTTGTGGTGCCTGATCGAGCTGCTGGACCGGCCTTCCCTGAGCTACTCCGCGGGCCTCGCGCTGGCGCTGACGCTGGCGATCTATACTCAGCCGTATTCCGCTCCGCCCATCCTCGGGGCGGTGGCCTGGCTGCTGATCAAGCCTGCGACAAGGAGGGCCGCAACCTGCGCGCTGGCGGCGTGCGGTGCCTCCGCCATCCTCTTCCTGCCCTGGCTGTTGGCGCGCGCGGCATCCTGGCAGGCTCAAAACGCCGCTCAAGGTTTTGCGATCCAGCCGAAGCTCCCTCTTCTGATCGTCCGGGAGCTCGCCGGCGATGGATACCTGTGCTCCCTACCGCTCGTGATCCTCGCCGCTGCGGGACTGCGCGCGCCGCGAATCAAACCGGCCATCCGAGCTTGTCTTGCCGCCGGCGTCGTTGCGGCCTTGGGCGCCTCCGTCCTGTCCGATGCCGCATTTCATTATTTCTTCGCCATCCGGCAGGTCATGTTCGCGGTTCCCTGGATTCTGTGGCTCGCCGCCGAAGGGATCGCTTTCCTGTCGGAAGAGCGCTGGAAGTGGCCGGCCCTGGCGCTGTGCGCCGTGCTCGCAGCCGCGGCGGTGGCCAAGGACGTTGCGTATTTCAGTGACCGGTCCGAGGACTGGCAGGCCGCCGCAACGGCGCTGGCCGCGATGGCTCCGCCGCCGTCATGCATTGCTTATACCGGCGAGCGGCCTCCGAAATTGTACGCGCTATTCGATCCGAGCCTGCCGGCCCGCGCGTGCCGGGGCCTGAACGCGGAGCAAGTCGCCGTGCCGGCAACCCGCTACACGCCCGCGGCCCGGCTTTCCGCGTTGCACGCCGAATTGGCCCGCGCGGGGTACGCGCTCGTGGACACGCGCGCCGCCGGCGGAACTCGAATCGAAGTGTTCCGCCGCCGCTGATTCCCAGCCCGCTTCAGCCCCGCAACATTCATCCAAATTATCCACGAGAAATCTCACCCGCATCACACCATATATATTCAGGACCGTCGAGCGATTCACGGGCGCCTCGGATCCCGGTGTGGCCGTGCTGTCGCATCCTGCCGATCGGCTTCCCATGGGAGTCGCAGAGCGTGAGCTCTGCCCTAAAAGCGCCGGTTCCACGCAGACACGTCCGAACGCTACCATCATGCCGATCCGGTTCGCAGTCCTCTTGCTGGCGGGGCTCGTAGCAGGCTTCGCCGGTCAATCCGCGGCCTCCGGGGGCCAGCCCGCCGGCTATGTGCTCGGTCCAGGCGACCAGGTCACCGTCCGCGCCCTCGATGTCGAGGAAATCGGCGAGCGCCCCTTCCGCATCGAAATGGGTGGCGACCTTCAACTCCCGCTCATTGGCCGAATCCATGCCGCTGGCTCGACGGTCGAGCAGCTCAACAGCAACCTCGCCGCACGGCTGCGAACCTACGTCAAAGATCCCCAGGTCTCGGTCTCGGTCGCCGACTTCGAGAGCCAGCCGGTCTCCGTCCTCGGCTCCGTCGCGAATCCCGGCGTGCATCAGCTTCAGGGACGAAAGACGCTGTTCGAGATCCTTTCCGAGGCCGGCGGCCTTCGGCCCGATGCCGGATATTCGATCCGCATCACGCGCCTCAAGCAGTGGGGGCCCATCCCCCTGGCCGGGGCGGCCGATGACCCGAGCGGCGCATATAGCATCGCCAGCGTGTCCGTCTCCTCCGTTCTCGACGCCACGAACCCCCGGGAGAACATCCTCATCCGCCCGAATGACGTGATCACGGTTCCGCGGGCCGAAATGATTTACGTCATCGGCGCCGTCAAACGGGCCGGCGGATTCATCCTGAACGAAAAGCAGAACATGACCGTTCTGCAGGCGCTGTCCCTGGCCGAAGGTCTCGATGGCGCCGCCGCGCCCAAGCGGGCCAGGATACTGAGGTCCACTGCCGCCAATCGAAGCCGGACCAGCGTTCCGATCGACTTGCGGAGCATCATCGCCGGCCGGTCCGCGGACGTTCCGCTGAACGGCGAGGATATTCTATTCGTGCCGAACAGCGCGGCCAAGAGCGCCACTGCCCGGGGTCTCGAAGCCGCCGTCCAGATCGGCACCGGCCTGGCGATCTGGCGCCCCTAGGAGTTCGCAGTGATCCTACTGGAAAGAGCCAGGCGCCAGATGTTCATCCGCTATCGCACAGGCCGGTCTCTAGCTTCCTACAGCCTCAAGAAAAGACCTCTCTGTGGCGCCGGCGACGCGGCAGTGAGCGGTCTAAACGTCAACACCCGCGACCTCGGTCTGTTTGTATGGAGGACCGTGCTCCCGCTGGCAACTACATTCCCCTATCCGCCGCACGAGCTCATGCTGATGGCCTCCGCCGTGGTCGCGTTGCGGCCCCGGCTGATCGTCGAGTGGGGCACGAATGTGGGCGTTTCCAGCCGCGTATTCCTCGAGACCGTGCTGCGGTTCGGGATTGAAGCGGAGATCCACAGCATTGACCTGCCCGGCGGCGCGGAATGCTTCGACCATCCCGGACGGCTTAGAGGCATTCTCTGTGCCGGGACTGCGGTGAAGCTGCACCAGGGAGACGGCTCCACGGTTGCCTGCGAGCTGCTGACCGCGATGGGCGAAGACGCAACCAGTTTGGTCTTCATCGACGGCGACCATCGGTATGAGTCTGTCCTGAAAGAAGGAAGCGCGATATGGCGTACTTCTCCCAACGCGGCGATTCTCTTTCACGATACCTTCCCCGGGACGGCGGATAACGGACCGCGGAAAGCAGTGGACCAGCTCATCGGGAAATTCACCGCCCGGCCTTGGATCGTTGAGGCGCAACTCGGCCCTCCTGGGATGACCTTGGTGATACCGCGAAGGACTCTCTGAATGGAATCACCCTGGAAGCAACTCCCGCCGGCCGAAGCGGCTGCCCCGATCCAGGTACAGCCCGGCCGCTCCCCCGAACAGGATCTCTTCGCGTCACCATCCGGCGGAGTGTTTGCCTACGGGCGCACGCTTCGCCGAAACAAGGCTGTTCTCCTGCTCTCGGCGTTCCTCGGCGCCCTAGCCGCCGTGATGCTCACGCTGCCTCAGACGCCGGTCTACCAGGCCCGGACCTCCATCGAGGTTCAAGGCGTCAACCAGGACTTCCTTAATCTGCGGAGCGTCAATCCGAATACCGATGCCGGCGCTCCGGACTATCCGGAGTACGAATTGCAGAGCCAGGTACGGGTCCTCCGGAGCCGCACCCTCCTCGATCGCGTGGCCAGGAAGCTCGATCTCGAAAACCGGCAGCTTGCCGTTCCTCCGGATCGCATTTCCGCCTGGCGCCGCGTTCTCGGCCTGCGCGCTCCAAACGCGGTATCGCCCGCCGATCAACTGACCATCCGCCCTCAGCCGAACACGCGTTTCATCGATATTTCGTACGATTCCGCCGACCCCCGGCTCGCGGCGGATTTCGTCAATACGCTGGCTCGCGAGCTCATCGAGCAGAACCTCGAGTCGCGCTGGAAAACCACGCAAGACACCGGCGAGTGGCTTTCCCGCCAGATGGAAGACGTCAAGATCAAGCTGGAACACTCCGAGGAGCGCCTGCAGGAGTATGCTCGCCTCTCCGGCCTCCAGTTCACCTCCGAGCAAAACAACGTGGCGGAGCAGACGCTGAGGCAACTGGAGGAGGAGCTTTCCAAGGCCCGGGCCGACCGGGTCGCCAAGCAATCCAAGTATGAAACGGCGTCGAGCGCGGCGCCCGAATCGCTGCCCGATGTCCTCGATGACGATCCGCTCCGGCAGTCTCAGTCCGCGCTGATCGACTTACGCCGTCAGCTTGCCGCCCTCAGTCCCTCTCTGACTGCGGAGCACCCCAAGGTGAAGCGCATCCAGGCCCAGATCGCCGCGCTCGAATCGTCTCTCGGCGAGGAGCGCGGTAACATCGTCCGCCGCATCCAAAACGACTACGAAGCGGCCTGCCGCCGCGAGAGCCTGCTCGCCAAGGATTACGCCGCGCAGACCCGGCTCGTGACAAACCAGGCCGATCAGGTCGCCCACTACGGCATCCTCAAACATGAGGTGGATACCAACCGGCAGGTCTACGATTCCATGCTTCAGCGCGTGAAGGAGGTCGGCATCGCCGCCGCGCTACGCGCCAGCAACATCCGGATCCTCGATCCGGCGCTCCCTCCCAGCGCGCCCTACAAGCCCAACTTGTTCCACAACACTGCACTGGGCCTCCTCGGGGGAGCAATCTCCGGGCTGGTGTGGATCGCGCTTCGCGAACGCGCCGATCGCACGCTACAGGATCCCGGCGATGCGGCCGCGTATCTGGGACTGCCCGAACTGGGCTTGATCCCTTCCGCCAGCGCCGATCCATCGCGGAAGCGCGGCCGGCTGCGGTTCCAGGCGGAGCCCGAGAATCTCGAACTGGTGAGCTGGCAGTGCAAGCCTTCGGCCATGGCGGAATCCTTCCGCGCCGCCATCGCCTCAATTCGCTTTACGCCGCGCGGCTGTGAGCGTCCGCGCGTCATCGTCCTGTCCAGTCCGTCTCCGAAAGAGGGGAAAACCACCGTGGCGGCGAATCTCGCCATTGCACTGGCCGGAATCAACTGCCGCGTCCTGCTGATCGATGGCGATTTCCGCAAGCCGCGCCTGCACCGGGTGTTTGACATCGGCAACGAGCACGGCCTGGCCAGCCTTCTCCGCAGCCAGGAGCCGATCACCGGGCCGCTCAACGGAGAATTCCGCGCCACCGGGATTCCCGGTCTCACCCTCCTCCCCAGCGGCCGCGCTTCCCTCGCCGAGACAGCGCTGCTCTACTCCGGACGTCTCGACGAGGTGATCGCCCTTGCCCGCCGCGACTACGACGCCGTCCTCATCGATACGCCGCCCATGACGGCCATGCCGGATGCGCGCGTCATCGCCCGCCTTGCCGATGGCGTGATTCTCGTCGCGCGCGCCCGCCAAACCTCGCGTGCCTCCATCGAGGCCGCTTCGAACCGCTTCTCCCAAGACGGCGCTTGCGTGCTCGGAATGATTCTCAACGACTGGAACCCCAAGTGCTCCACCCGCTACGGCAACTATCATTACTACGATCATTACAAGCATTACTACACCCAAAACCGCGCGTAACAGCATGGCGGCGTTACGTGTGCGGCTCCGTGCCACGCCCATTCCGAGCCGCGGGCGTAAGGGAGTGGATGCTTTCAGCCGGCCAGCAACCCCACCGCTCCCGCCACAATTCCCGCCAAAACGCCGTATCCCGCATTGTTCGGATGCGTCCCGTCGGCGGCGAAATACTCCTGGTTCGCATTGGCTCCGGGGGCTCCGATTCGGGAATCCGCCGCGATGTCCGCCAGGCCGTCCGCGAACGTCCCCCAGTTCGCGCGGATACTCGCGTTCAACGCCTGCCGGTTGGATTCGAAAGGATCGCTCGCGCTGCGAGGCAGAATCGTCGTTACCACCACCTTCCAGCCGGCCGAGCGCCGCGCCGCGCAATAAGCTTGGAGATTCGCGTACACGCTCGCGGGCGTGGCGCCCTCGGACAAATCGTTCGTACCGCCGCAGAGCACGACGACATTTTGCGTCTTCGTGCTGTCGTACAGGGGATCGAGATTCGCCGGCGCCGCGGCCAGCATCTGCGCCAGCGTCTCTCCGGAGATGCCGAAGTTGTAACCATCGCAAAGGGGTAGGAGCAGGTTGGCCTGGTTCGGGTAGCTGAACCCGTTCGTGCTCTGATATCCCGCCGTGATCGAGTCGCCATCGTACACCAGGCGCACGGGATACGATACGGGAATCCGGTAGCGCGCTCGGAGGTAGGCGGTCAACCCGGCCAGTTCCGCCGTGGTCAGCGCGTGATCGTAAATCACCACTTCATTCAACGCCGCCGATATCGGGAAGTAGCCGTTAGCGGTCCCCAGGGTTCCGCCGGACATCGCCGCCGGGTTGATCGCCGGAAGGGTCTGCGACATCTCGTTTGTCTGGAAGGTCACACCCGAGCTGCCCGACGTGAAACCGGCCCATCCTCTCGGAACGGCGTGGATCGCCGGCTCGTAAGTCCCGTCCTGGTAGTACATGACCAGATACAGGCCCGGGTTCCCGAATTGCAGGTTCAGTTGGAGCGCTCCGAAAGCCATCAGCCCCTGCGGCGCGCTCCCCTCGGCCGAGAACATCGCGAACGCCGAAAGGGAATCCTTGTTCGTGGACAGGGAGCTCGGAAGGTTGAGGCTTTGCGCGGCGTTGAACCACACCGCCCGGAATCCGGCGGGATCGTGGCACATCGCCGGCTGTTGCGAAGGGTCGGTCTGCACGGCGTGGTAGCCGTTGCCGCTCTGGTCCAGCCACGCCGCCACCGCGCTCGCGTCCGCGCCCGTGAGTGTGTCGGCCTTGTACCAGGCCAGCAGTCCCGTCTTGGGCAGCCTGGGCGCGTGCTGCGCGGTGGCCATCATGCCTCCGGTTTGAAACAGCATGGCTACACCGCCGGAGTGATGTACAGCGATCCCGCGGCCGTGTCCTGGATCACGGAAACCAGGTCCGTCGTGTTACAGGCAAAGTATTCCGGCGTGTCCGCGGGCAGAAAAAGCCCCGTCGCGGTTGCCGTGGGAGCGGCTCCAATGGCGATGTGGCAGTCCGAGGTCGCCAGCAGGCGCACCACTTGCGAGCCTGCCGTCGCGCTCACTGCCGTCGCGCCGATCGCAACCTGCTGTGTCGTTCCCGGCCGGATCACCGGCAGCGCCCCTAATTCATACAGTTTTGTCAGATAGTTGAACACGGTTGTCCTCTCCGCCCCGAGATTAGCCGCGTGGCTCGAAAGCGGCCGGGGGCCTCCGGCCCGATCTTCCAGCATCGAAAGCGGAAATAATCTTTCTCGTGTCGTCACTCTCTTTTTCCGAATCGCTGCGAACCTCGTGGGACCGGCTTGTGCCCGCCGGGCCCGGAACCCTCCCTGCCTGCGCCGATCCTCGCGTGCGCCGGGTCCGCGCCGCCCGGCTCTCAGGGCAGGCTGCCGTCGGAGGCAGAGCCCTCCAGGTTCTGCTGCGGCTGGTGACGGTGCCCTTGTCTCTGCGCATCCTCGGCGGCGAACGCTATGGGCTTTACCTGGCCGCTGGCTCTCTTCTGATCTGGTTCGCCCTCTTCGATTTCGGAATCGGCAACGGAATCGTCAACCCCATCAGCGCGGCCTATGCCCGCGAAGACTTCCTCGAGATTCGCCGCCTCGTCTCCACTCTCGCGGCCGTTTCGTTCGCCGTAGCCGTGCTCTTGCTCGGCGCGGTGCTGTTCGCCGCTTTCCGGACCGGCCTCGCGCCCCTGTTGGGCGTCTCTAAGAACAGCGAGCTCCGCGCCGAGCTGTTCCCCGTCGTAGTGGCGACCGGCGGCGCCCTGGCCGCCTCGTTCGCTCTCGGCTTTCTGAATCCCTGCTGCCTCGCGCTCCAGCGCGGGTACGTCATGGGCGCCGCATCCATCGGCGCCGGCGTCGTCAGCGCCGCCGCCCTCAGCCTCTTGGCCGTCTTCCATGTGCGAAACACGGTGGCTTTCATCGTGGCGGCCAGCGGCCCCGCGGTAGCGGCCAGTGTCGCCGCTGCCGTCTTCCTCTTCCGCGGGCCCGGCGCCCGGATCAGGCCCGGCATCCGCCATTTCAGCTCGCAAGCGCTTAGGAGCACTCTGTCTTCCGGCAGCCCTCTGCTGTTCATGCAGATCACCACCCTGGTGGTGATCCAGTCCGCGAACATCCTGATCGCCAATCGCTTCGGCCCGGCCGCCGTGCCCCGCTACTCGGTGCCCTACTCGCTGTTCGGCACGCTGCTCGGACTCTGTTACGGCTGGCTCTCACCCTACTGGCCCGCCTACGCCGAAGCCGCCGGCCGGGGCGATATGACCTGGATTCGCCAAGCCGCCGGGCGCAACCTCGCGCGCACGCTCGCATTCGTCGCCGCCGCTTCCCTCGCCGCGGTTTGGCTCGGGAGGCCGTCCATTCGCCTGTGGGCGGGAGAGTCCGCCGTTCCGTCCCAGCCGCTCCTCGTCGCGCTGGCGGCCTATTCTTTTCTGCAAGCCTGCTCGATGAACTTCGGCATCCTGCTTCTGGGCCTGGGCCGCCTCAAGACCAAAGCCGCCCTCGGTATCGTTGTGACCGCGGCCCACATCCTGGGATTCCTGCTCCTCTCTCCGCGGCTCGGAGTGGCCGCGATGCCCGTGGCCGGATCGGCCGGCATCGCCTTCGAGGCGCTCGTCTCGGCGGCGATTGCTTACCGCGCAGTCCGATGAGCCAACCCGCATGCGCATTGTAACCATCTGTCTGCCCGCGTTCGGCGGCATCTATAGCGTGTTTCTGAACCTCCGCCGTGCGCTCCAGCCTTACGGCGCCGAGCTCACTTGGGTCGCGGCGGGAAAATCCATCGCCCGCCAAGCGCTCGAGGCGGCAACCGCCCAAGATCTCGCAGCCGGCGCCCTCCTCGCCACCGAAACGGACGACGAACTTGCGAAAGCTGCCGCGCTGCTCCGCTACATCGCCGAAATCAATCCCGCCCTGGTGCTGTTCCACGTCTTCGGCGGTCCGCTCGAAACGAACCTGGCCCGCTATCTTCCCGGCCATACCCGGCGGGTTCTGGTGGTGCACAGCATCACCCACGCCACCTACCGCGCGGCCCGTGCGATCCGCGACTGGGTCCATGCCACCGTCGGAGTCAGCCCGCGGATTGCCTCCGATATCGTGCGGCGGTACGGCTTCGATCCGGCCTGGACCAGCACCATCCCGAATGCCATCGACACCTCCGCCTTCGCGGCCGTGGCGCGCGGACCGGCAGGCCACTCGAATCTGCGAATCCTGTGCCACGGACGCGTCGAGCACGCCTCGAAAGGCGTCCTCTGGCTTGGCGCCATCCTGGACGAAGCCGCGCGCGCCGGGCTGGGCTTTACTCTCACCGTCTCGGGAGACGGCCCCGATCTGCCCCGATTGAAGACCGAACTCCTCTGCCGCCGGCTCGCCGAGCGCGTGAGATTCATGGGAGCCGTCCTGCGCCAGGACGTGCCTCGCCTGATGGCGAACCACGACGTCCTGCTCTTCCCCTCGATCTTCGAGGGCTTCGCCGTCACGCTGGTCGAGGCGATGGCGTCGGGTTGCGTGCCCGTCGCTTCCCGCATTCGCGGCGTGACGGATGCGATCGTCGAGGACGGGAAAAGCGGCCTGCTTTTCCCGCCCGGCAACGCCGCCGAAGCCGCCGCGCACCTGGTTTCGCTCGACCGGGACCGGCGCCTGCTGTCCGCGATGAGCCGCTCCGCCGCCACCACAACCGCCGCCAGATACGGCCTGGCTCCGCTCGGCGCGGCTTACGACGCGCTCTTTCGCCGGGTCCTGGAATCGCCGCGTGCGAGCGCCGCGCCGCTGCCTCTCTCCGAATGGCGGATGCCTCCGTTCCTCCAGCCCGGCTGGCGCCGCTTCGTGCCGTCGCCCGTCAAGAACGCCCTCCGCCTCGCCCGGGAGTCCCTATGAGCGGACCTGGCGCAGGCACTCGTGCCTGCCGCGCCGGGACTCGTCTCGGCGCTCGCAACCATTGCGGCTTGAAAGGCATGTGGCATTGGTCGGGGACGCCCGCCTCTTGCGCGCGCCGCCTTTTGCGCCTGGTCCGCTTCCTGCGCACTGCGTTGCTCTTATACCGGCTGAAACTCACGCTCGGCCGCTGCGGCCGGCGCCTGCAGGTGCAATCCCCGTTCATCATCGCCGGACCTCAACAAGTCGAAATCGGCGATGACGTATCGCTCGGCGGCTACCTGCATATCTGGGGCATGGGCGGCGTAAAGATCGGCGACCGCGTCATGATCGGTTCCCACGTTGCGATCACCTCGCTCACGCACGACCCCGCGGCGGCGGTCATGTGGCACACCAGCATCGCCAAGCCGGTGGTGATCGAGGACGATGCCTGGATCGGCACCCACGCCGTCATCCTTCCGGGAGTCCGCGTCGGACGTGGAGCCGTAGTCGCCGCCGGCGCCGTGGTCACCAAAGACGTACCCGCGGACACCATCGTGGCCGGTGTTCCCGCACGGATTGTGAAGCGCCGCCGATGAGCCTCCTCTCCCTGGCGCTACTAACGGCTTTCGCGGCGAACTGCGCGCTGCTCATCTCGACTGCGTTCCGGACCCGCGCCGGCGTGCTGCACTTTCCGTTCCTCGCCGGCGCCGGTCTGTTGGGCTTCCTCGTGCCGCAGGCGGTCGGCCTGGTGAGATCTCCGGAAATGGCGCCCGCGGCGGGTGTCGACAAGGCCCTTCTGATGTGTACGCTTTGTGCCCTGGCCATCCATCTCGGTTGGCGCGGCCCGGTCCCGCACCGCTGGTCGCTCGCGGCGCGTAACGATTCCCCGCGCGGCGCCTACGCCGTCGGATTGCTGTTGCTGGCGGTCGGCCTGACCGGTTTTTACAAACTTACCTCGCTGAGCGGCGGCATCGCCGCCCACTATTCCACCCAGGGCAGCTACAGCCTGCGGTGGTCCGGCCTGCCCGTCGTCTACAGCTTTCTGGCCGACTATATGGTCGCCGGCCTGGCCCTGTGCAGCCTGGCCGCATTCGAACTGAAGAGTTACCCGCGCCTCGTGCCTCCGGCGGTTGCGGTGGCCATCCAGTTGGCCACCATCGTGTTTCTCGGGCGCCGTTCCGTCGCGGTCAATCTGCTCGTCTGCTTCGGATGCACGGCCTGGTTCGCGAAGCGCTGGCTGCCCCCGCGCTGGTTGTGGATTGCTGCCACACCCCTCGCCGCCATAGCCATGTTCCTCGCGCCCGAATATCGCGTCCACAGCGAGATCGGCGCCGATAATGAGCGGATCAAGGACATCGACGTCCGCCAAACCATGACCAACGTCTTCGACGGCGCGCGCGCCGAGTTCTGGAGCCTCTGCCACCTCGTCCAGATCACCGACGATACCGCCCTCTACCAATACGGCGCCGGTCTTTACAACACCTTCATCGCTTACTTCGTCCCCAAACTGCTCGTCGGAGAGGACGGCAAGCAGGCTCTGTTCATCCCCGTCGCGAACGCCGAACACGTCCCCAACGACTATGGCTGGGACATGCCCTACGGCATGGTTTCCACCGGCCCCGGCACCGCCTACCGGGAGTTCTGGTTCTTCGGCTGCCTCTACTTCTATTTCCTCGCCCGCTTCATGCGCTATCTGTGGACGCGTGCGGAAACCGCCGGCGATCTCCTCGCGAAGGCGGCCTACATGCTCTCGGCAACCCCGGCAATTGCCTCGGTGACCAACGATATGTGCGCCATCTACGGTCCCGTCTTCACGTTCTGGCTACCTCTGGTGGTGCTGGCAAAGATCGCCGGGCCGGGCGCTCCGGCCCGCGGCGGGAGCAGCGCGTGAGCCGCACCCTGCTCTTCCTTACCACCGCCGATCCCTCCACAACGCCGCACGCCGAGTGGATCCCCTGGGCGCTCGAGCGCGCGGGCTGGCAGGTGACCGTCGCCGCTCCCGCCGCACAGCACAGCGTGCTTCGTAAGACCCTTGGCGCAAAGTGGTCGTGGCGCTCGCTCCCCTTTGGCCGCGGCCACGGCCGGCTGCGCGCGGAATGTGCGCTCCTCGTCGAGCTGCTGAAGGCCCGCTTCGGCCGCCACGACGTCATTTGTCTGCACTCGCAGGGTCTCGGCTGGCGTGCCGGCCTCCTGCTCCTCGGCCCCTTGTTCGGGAAGAGACTCGCGTACCATAATCCCGACTACTATGACCCGATCGCCCACCCGTTTCGCGCTTGGCTGGAACGCCGCCTCGCGCGGAAATCCCGCCTTCTGATCAGCCACGAATATCATCGCGGTTACATCCTGCGGGCCCACTACCGGCTCCGCTGCCCGATCCTGATTTCGCCGCCGAACCTGCCGGCCTCGTGGCCCGTTCCGCCCCGTTCGGAAGAACTGCGCTCGGAAATGGCCGGGGCCGCCGGCCAGGATGCGTTCCTGCTCCGGTTGCACGGCGGCTTCAGCGAGCGCCGCTCGACCGCCCAGCTCTTCGAGGCGCTCGCGTTGCTTCCCCCGCGCTTCCGCCTCGTAATGAGCGCCGGGGGCGCTCCCGCCGACCGGCTGATCCGCAATCTCGGCATCGCCGATCGCGTCGTCATACTCCCCCCGCTCGACTATGCCGGAATGCTCGCCTATACCGCCAGCTCCGACGTGGGCGTCCTGCTCTACGGCAATAACGATCTCGGAAACTACTTCCAGGCTCCCGGCCGGCTCACCGAGTACCTGGCCTGCGGCCTGCCGGTGCTCGCGCCGCGCTACGCGGGCCTGGAGAACCTCGTGCTGCGCTACGGCATCGGACGCTCGGTGAACCCCGCCAACCCGGCTTCGATCGCCGCCGGTCTCCTCGATCTCGAGCGCGACGTTCGGTCCGGCTCGGCCACTCCGGCCGGAATCCGCCGTCTTTTCGAAGCCCACTTCGCCTACGAACACTGGCTCCCCGGCGTAGCGGCGGCCTTCGACAACCTGACACGGGCCCGCGGCCGTCCGGCCCAAGCGCCGCCGCCCGAATACTGGTTCCCGGATCTCCATGCCTAATCCGAATAGCGGTGCCTGGGCCGTCGCCCAGATCGGCTCACGGATGCATTACGCCGTCCCGCGCATCCTGCACCAAAACGGCATCCTGGAGCGTCTCTACACGGATCTGTGCGCGGTCGAGGGTTGGCCTCGCGCCCTTCGCTGGCTGCCTCGCGGAATTTGCCCGTCCCCGCTCGCGCGCCTGTCGGACCGGGTGCCGGCCGGCGTTCCCCGCTCGACCATCGCGTCCTTCCCCGGTTTCGGCCTGCGCTACGCGTGGAAGCGCGCCTCCATCCGGAGCCTGCAGGAATACACCGCCGTCCACCTCTGGGCTGGAACCGTTTTCTGCGAGGCGGTCATCCGCTCGGGCCTGGGCAACGCGCGCGGCGTCTACACATTCAATTCCGCGGGACTGGAGCTGCTCCGTCACGCGCGCGAGCGCGGACTCCGTACCGTCGTCGAGCAGACCATCGCCCCCATTCCCGTGGAGGACCAACTGCTGCTCCGCGAGCGCCGGGCCTTCCCCGATTGGGAGCCTTCCCCCGCCGCCAATCCCCTGCGCGCTCTGGCCGCCTCCCGCGAGCGTTCCGAATGGGAGGCCGCCGGCATCGTCCTCTGCGGGTCGGAATTTGTCCGCGACGGCATTCGCGCCGCCGGCGGGCCGGCCGGCCGCTGCCACGTCGTGCCGTACGGTGTCGCCGCCCCACCCGGCGCGGCGCTCCGGCGGCGTGGCAGAAGGCCCCTGCGCGTCCTGACTGCCGGTGAGGCCGGCTTGCGAAAGGGTGCGCCCTATCTCCTCGCCGCGGCCCGGACCCTCGGCGCGAGCGCCCAGTTTCGTTGGGTTGGTTCGATCACCGTGTCGCGCGGCGCCCTTCGTGCCCGAAGCGGCGGCGTCGAGTTCACCGGCGCCGTTCCCCCCTCCCGGATCGCGGAGCATTACGCCTGGGCGGACGTCTTCGTCCTCCCTTCGATTTGCGAAGGCTCCGCGGCCGTCTGCTACGAAGCGCTGGCCGCCGGCCTGCCGGTGATCGCCACGCCGAATTGCGGTTCAGTCGTTCGCGACGGCCTCGACGGTTTCATCGTTCCCATCCGCGATCCCGGCGCGATTGCCGCCGCCATCGAGCGCTTCCTGTCCGATCCTGCGTTGCTCGCAGCCATGTCCGCCGCGGCCTTGAAAACCGCGGCCGGCTTCACTCTTGAAAAGTACGCCGGGCGGCTCCTTGCGGCCCTCGCGACCAAACCCGCATGAACGCCGCGATCATTCACAACCACCCGATTCACTATCAGCACCTTCTGTTCGCCGAGCTGGCGCGCCAGGGCCTCGAATTCGAAGTCCTCTACACCGCCAGCCGAAGCGCTTGCCGCATCGAGACCCCCGCTGCCGCCTCCGGCCCCTATGCCGCGCGCATAGGTTTTGAAGGCGGCTATGAGGACGCGCCTGCCGCCGGCGCCGCCCGCTTCGTGTGGTCTTCCCTTTCCGTCCTCGCCCCGCGGGTCGTGCTCATCAGCGGCTACTGCGACGCTGCCGCTTGGACGGCGTGGCTTTGGGCCCGGCTCAATCGCGTCCCCATCCTCCTCTGGTCGGAGTCCAACTACTTCGATCAACCCAGAGTCTGGTGGAAGGAACGCCTCAAGCGCTGGTTCGTTACCCGCTGCGAGGCGGCCAGCGTCTACGGAGAGTCCAATCGCGACTACCTCGTTTGGCTCGGCATGCCGCCCCACCGCATCGAAACCGGGCGCATCTGCCTCGACACCAGTCTTTTCTCGAGAGCGCTTTCGCGCGCCCGGCCCCGGCATAAGATCCTTCTCTACGTGGGCCGCTTCTCGCCGGAGAAGAACCTGCCGGCGCTCATCCGCGCTTTCGCCCAGATCAAACAGAATCCCGCCGAGCCCGAGCTCGTCCTGGCTCTGGCCGGCTACGGCCCCCAGGAGCGGGAACTGCGCCAACTCGTAGCTGCTGAAGGGCTGACCGAAACCGTCCAATTCCTGGGGCCGGCCAAACAGCGGGAATTACCCCGGATCTACCGCAATGCCGATGCCCTCGTGCTGCCCAGTCTGCGCGAAACTTGGGGAATCGTCGCCGCCGAAGCCATGGCTTGCGGGCTTCCCGTCCTGGTCTCGCGACAGTGCGGCTGCGCGCGCGACCTCGTCTTCCCCAACACCGGGTGGACCTTCTCGCCCGGCGATCGCGCCAGCCTGGTGTCCGCGCTTCGGCGCATCGCGGGTTCGCCTCGCGAGATCCTGGACGCCATGGGCGATTGCGCAGCCGCTGTCGCTGCGCGCTACAGCCCGGAAGAGTGCGCGCGCCCCATCCTCGCGCGCATTCAGACCCTTCTCACCGCACCGCAACCGGCCCGGCGTTCCTGCTGCCCCCAGGCTGGCGCATGAATATCGGCATCCTGACTCCATCCCTCACATACCGCGGCGGCGGAATCGCCTCCGCCGTGCAGGGACTTGCCCGGGCGCTCTCCGCGTCCTCCGCAACCATCCCCTCCGTGTTTGGCATCGAGCGCGCCGGCGGGGACGCGGCTTGGCCGGGCGCGCGGCTCTGTCCGCCCTTCGGGCCGGCGGCCTTTGGCTACTCCCCCTCGCTCCTCAAAGCCCTGCGTGCGGCGAACCTCGACCTGCTGCACGTCCTGGGCCTGTGGATGTACCCGTCGGTCGCCGCGCCGTGCTGGTCGAGACGGGAGCGCAAGCCCTATATCGTCAGCCCGCAGGGCATGCTCGACCCCTGGGCACTGCGCAACTCGGCCTGGAAGAAGCGCATGGCCGCCCGCTTCTATGAGCGCCGCCACCTCGAAGGCGCCGCCTGCCTGCACGCCCTCAACCCCGCCGAGGCCGGCGCCATACGCGCCTTCGGCTTGCGCAATCCGGTTTGCGTCATCCCGAACGGCGTGGACCTCCCTGCCGGTCCCGCCCCCGAACCACCGGACTGGGCGCGCCAGTCGGCTCCGGATACGCGGGTGTTGCTCTTTCTCGGCCGCCTTCACCCGAAGAAGGGCCTCTGGGCCCTGCTGCGCGCCTGGGCTTCGGCGCGCATCTGGACCAGTTCCTGGCGTCTGGCTGTCGCCGGTTGGGGCCGGAACGGGCACGCCGCCGAGCTCGCGCGGCTGTGCCGCACGCTCCGAATCGAGGAGTCGGTGTCTTTCCTGGGGCCGCAATTCGGCGTGCAAAAGCTCGCCTCGTATGCCGCCGCGCGCGCCTTCATCCTGCCGTCCCTGAGCGAGGGGCTGCCGGTCGCCGTGCTGGAGGCATGGTCTCACCGGCTGCCGGTGCTGATGACTGCCCAGTGCAACCTGCCGGAGGGCTTCGAAGCCGGGGCCGCGCTACCCATCGAGCCTGCCGCTGAGAGCATCGCGGCAGGCTTGCGAACACTCGCTTCCCTTTCCGATTCCGCCCTGGCGGAGATCGGCCTGCGAGGCCGCCGCCTGGTCGAACGCAAATTCACCTGGTCCGCGGTCGCCGCTCAACTCCGTGCTGTGTATAACGCCTATGTCTGACGCCCCCTCCCCGCACCCGTTTCGCAATCGCGTGCTGCGCGCCCTGTGGAGCCTGGCCTGTGCTTTGCTCTTCCGCCCCAGCCCCCGCCCCTTCCATGCCTGGCGCCGGGCGTTGCTGCGGATGTTCGGGGCGCGGATCGGCAAGGGAGCGCACCCCTATCCGAAGTGCCGGATCTGGGCCCCCTGGAATCTCACCATGGAACCCCACAGTTGCCTGGCCGACGATGTGGACTGCTACTCGGTCGATCGCGTGATCCTCGGCCAAAACGCCACCGTCTCTCAATACGCGTTTCTGTGCACCGCCAGCCACGATATCTCCTCGCTGCGCATGCCTCTCATCACCAGTCCGCTGAAGATTGCCGATTTCGCCTGGGTGTGCGCCGGCGCGTTCATCGGGCCCGGCGTCACCGTCGGAGAAGGGGCCGTCGTCGGCGCGCGCTCGTCGGTTCACAAAGACGTCGCTCCCTGGACCGTCGTCGCCGGCAATCCCGCCCGCTTTCTCAGGAAACGCGTCCTTACGGAGACGCTCTAATTCCCATGCAGTTCAACAACGGCCGGATAGGGCGCTGTCTGGTCCTGGTGGCGGCCGTGTACTTCCTGGTGCGGGGGCCGTGGCGTGCCATTCATGACAGTGGCGACTTCCTGACGGCCTTCGCCGCCGCTCGGTGCTGGATCGGCGGCCTGAATCCCTATGCAACCGGCGATCTCGTCGTCAGCGCGCGAGCGGCTGGGGCCCAAGTTTCCGAAGCTCATTTCCTGGCCACGCCATCGGTTTATCCGCCGCCCACATTACTGTTGTTCGCGCCCTTGGCGGTTTTGCCGTGGGAGCTTGCGAAAGGAATCTGGCTGGCGTGCACACTCGGCGTCTCCTGCTGGGCAGCGGTTGCGCTTACGCGAATGGCGAAGGGATGTTCCCTCGCGGTTTGGTCCTTTCTCCTCGCGTTCGCGCCGCTCCATACCGGCATCGCCAAAGGACAGCCAGGCGTCCTGGTTTGCGCCTTGATCGTCCTCGGTATTGTCACGCCGCGGCCCTACATCGCCGGTCTCCTGCTTGGCATCGCCGTATGTATCAAACCTCAACTGGTTTTGGGTTTTGTGCTCTTGGTGATCGTCCTGCGCCAGGGCCGGAAGCTCGTTGCGGCCTCCACTGCCGCGATACTTGTCAGCGCAGCCGCGTGGATGTGCATGAAGCCGGGTTCGTTCGATACATGGATCTCGAATCTATCGGCCGTTGCCTCCACCTCAGCCAATGGATCGCCGCTGAACCCCCTCAGGTTTCAGCTCCTCAACATCGACACGCTCGTTCCGCAAGCGCTGTACGGCACGCCGGTTATCGCAATCGTTTATGCGATCATCGCCTCGGTTTCCGCGATTGCCGTGCTGCGGGCGGTGGACACCCCAACGGCCGTGGCGGTGGTGGCGTCCGCCGCACTGCTGGTTGGATACCACAGGTTTTACGATGCCCAGGTGCTCTGGCTCGGTATTCCCGCCATGCTCCTGGCCGTCGAAGGACGCATGTCGCTGGTTCTGCGGGCGGGTTATTCGGTTTTCCTGATCCCGGGGCAGACCATGGCCGCAACGTGGTTCGATCCGCGGCCCGATGGCCTCACTTCCTTTCTGCTGCTGCGTCACGAAACTCTGGCGTGCGTCGTAATGTGGCTGATTTTCGCAGCCGCCGCAATCCGGCGCGGCGAGGGCCGCATCGGGAGAGCGTTGGCCAACCCCGCCGGCTCGCCGGCCAAGATCATTTGAGCATGCTAGCCACGCCCGACTTCACGTCGATGGTCCATGGTTTCGGCTCCCGGAGCCACAGTTTGCCGTTCCCGATTTCGAGCGGCATCCAGAGATATCGCGAATCCCATTGCGCGTCGGGCTTCCAGATATCCCCCATGAAGATCACCGTGGTCGCCTTCTTACCAACAACCTTGAACAGCATGGTGGACTGCGACCCGTATGTATTCGTCTCCGGAGGCGCAATATCCTTGAATGCCGACCACGGTCCTTCCAGGAACCTGGCGGTGGCGTATTTGTTTGGATTCGGATTCCAGCCTGTCAGTTCCGAGCTGATCGCGTAATAAAGTCCGCCGTAGTGCACCACCGCGCCGCCTTCCAGGTGCATCGGAATCAGGCACACCTCCTTTTCCACGTTCAAATAGTCGTCGGATAATTTCGCGATGCGGAAACCGAACGGCCGGTCTTCGAAAATCAGGTAGGCCGTTCCGTCGTCATCGATGAACTGGCCCAGGTCCCTGCTCTCGTGCCCCAGCGGACGGAAGCTCTTGAGGTATTTATAGTCGCCGTCCACCTTATCCGAAACCGCCACGCCGGCTCGCGCGAGCGCGTAATCCCCTGTCTGTCCCGGCGCCGGCCCGTCGATATGCATATACATGACATACTTCCTGGTCTTCGCGTTGTAGAAGACCTTGGGCCTTTCGAGCACCCAGGTCGGGCCAAAACCCTCCGGGTCGGCGAGCTGGATGACCCGGTTGCGAAAGGTCCAATGCATCAGGTCCTTGGAGGAGTAACAACTGACATACCGCTTCGCCGGATCGAGCCCCCGCGTGCGGTCCTCTCCAAACCAGTAATACACGCCGCCGAGCAGGATGACGCCTCCGCCGTGCGCTTGGATGTGCTGGCCGCGGTTATCGGGCCAGATCGCTCCGGGCCGGATCTCGGGCGGCCCTCCGAAGGCCGCGGTTGCGGCGAGAAACAGGATGATGCCTGGCCCAAGCTTCCCATGGCTCGATCTGCTTTCGATTTTTTCCATAGTCGGATGATACCGCTACCCCGATGAGCATCAGCGTACTCATTCTCACCTTGAACGAAGAGCGGAACCTCCCACGCTGTCTCGAGTCGGTCTCGTGGAGCGATGATATCGTGGTGCTCGATTCCGGCAGCGCCGACCGCACGGTCGAGATCGCCGCGGCCCGCGGTTGCCGCGTCTTCCACCGGCCCTTCGATAACTGGTCCTCGCATCAAAACTGGGCCGTCCGCAATCTGCCGTTCCGGCACGAGTGGGTCCTGAACATCGACGCCGACGAGCGGGCCTCGCCCGAGCTGGCCGCCGAAATCGGCTCCGCGCTCCGCGCTCCGAGCGATCTGGCCGCGTTCCAAATGCGACGCAAAGACTTTTTTCACGGAGTATGGCTGAAGCATGCGACCTTCTACCCGACTTGGCTGGTCCGGCTCTACCGTCCGCCGGCCGTCACGTTCGAGCGGCTTGTCAATCCAGTCACCCGCGTCGATGGCGCCGTCGGAAGACTCGATCATCACATTCATCACTGGCCCTTCTCGAAGGGCATCGGCCACTGGGTGGAGCGCCACAACTCTTATTCCAGCCTCGAGGCCCGCGAGTACACGGCCATGCGGCGGGTCCGCTGCCGCGAGCTGTTCTCGTCCGATCCCAACCTGCGCCGCCAGACCTTGAAATCGCTGTTCGGCAGGCTGCCGCTCCGCCCGGCCATCAAGTTCGCTTATCTCTATCTCTTTCATGGCGGCTGGCTCGACGGCAGGGAGGGGTTTCACTATTCCCTGCTCCAGAGTTTTTACGAGTACATGATTTCCCTGAAAGTAGCCGAGCTTCGCGGCCAGCGGGACGAGTTGAAGATGGAACCGTTCACATGATCGAAAAAAGTTTTTCTCCCGGCGGTTCAGCAGCTTGGCCCCTCGACGGGCTGATTTGCCGGGCCCGGCCCGCTAAGCTCTAGCCAGAACCTCGGAGGACATCGCCCAGCCTCGCGGGGCAAGCTTCGGCCTGCCTCGCGAGGGCTCCACGGCCAGCTCCCGCATGCGCTTCCTGCTCCTGAACCAGTTCTTCGCCCCCGACCCCGCTCCCACCGGCCAGCTCCTTGCCGATCTCGCCCGCGAACTCGCGGCGCGCGGCCATTCCGTGACCGTCGTTTGCTCGCGGACTTCCTACGCCGCAAACAATTCGAGGACACTCCGGGCTCCCCATGTGGAACCAGCGCGTTACCGTGCCCACAGGAGTGTCCCCCCGGATGTATCCGTTTCCATAACTTATACACCCGCGCTGCCCTTCGGCCGAAGCTTCCCCGCACGCCTGCTCTCCTATCTTTCCTTCTATCTCGGAGCGCTCTGGCACGGCCTGCGGCTGCCATGCCCCGACGTCGTCGTCACCCTCACCACCCCGCCGCTGCTGGCGGCCATCGGGGCCATATTGAGAAGGATTCGCCGCGCCCGCCACTACATCTGGGAGATGGATGTGTACCCCGATATCGCCGTCGCCCTGGGTGTCCTCTCCCCCGGGTCCTGGTTGACGCGCGCCATCGGCGCGATTGCGGACCATTGCCGCCGCCAGGCCGACGGCGTCATTGTCCTCGGCCCCTGCATGCGCGACCGGCTTCTTGCCCATTGTGCCGGAGCCAGCATCTGCATCGCCGAAAACTGGGCCGATGGCTCCCAAATTCGTCCCGCGCCGCTGCCTTCCGGGCCCCTCACCGTCCTGTACTCCGGCAATCTGGGCCTGGCCCACGATACCGCTACCATCGCCGCGGCCATGGAGCGCTTGAAGGACGACGCCCGCTTCCGCTTCGTGTTCGCCGGCGGCGGCCCGCGCCGTCCGGCCCTCGAGCGTTTCTCCCGCGCCGCCAGCCTCGCGAACGCAACCTTCACCGGATACGCTGGCGCGGCCCGGCTATCCGCCCATCTCGCCGCCTGTCACATCGGTCTCGTTACTCAAACACCGGCCTCTCTCGGCGCGGTGGTCCCCAGCAAGATCTACGCGCTCATGGCAGCCGGCCGCCCGGTTCTCTATATCGGGCCGCGCCATTCCACTCTTGCAGGCATTCTGGAAGCCTTCCACTGCGGCTGGCAAGTGGACCCCGGAGACCCCACCCCTGTCATCCAGCTTCTGGATACGCTTGCCATGCGCCCCGGCCTCATGGTCCAGGCGGGTGCGCGGGCTCGGGCCGCCTTCGAGGCCCATTACGACCGCCCCGCCGCCGTCGCCCGCATCCTCGATTTTTTACCAAACGAACCCGTTTCCGAACTCCAGCCTTTCGAAGCAGCCGGCCATGCCCAGCCCGCGGCCGTCCAGAGGTGAGTCATGTACTCCCTATTCTTTCTTGGGCTTTCGTCCTTCTGTCTGGCTCTGCTCCTTACCCCGCTATCCCGGAACCTGTTCCAGAAACTGAACCGGTTCGATCATCCCGACCACAGCCGGAAACTCCACCGCCTGCCGGTTCCGCGTGCCGGAGGGGCACCGATCGTCATCGCCTATATCGCCGCCTTCGCGCTGCTGGTCGTCTCGCCGCTGGCGGGCGGGGACATGCTTGCGCAGTCCCTGCCGCTCGCCCGGAAGCTGATCCCCGCCGCTCTGGTGGTTTTCGCCACCGGATTGGCGGACGATCTCGTCGCCTTGAAGCCCTGGCAGAAATTCGCCGGCCAATTCATCGCCGCCGGTCTGGCCTGCTCGGCGGGAATCACGATCCGAGGCATCGGAATCCACACCATCCCCGCCTGCCTGGGCATTCCGCTCACCTTCCTCTGGCTGGCGGCCTGCTCGAACGCGTTCAATCTCATCGACGGACTCGACGGCCTGGCGGCGGGTATCGGGCTGTGCGCCGCCCTCACAACTCTCACCGGCGCCCTGCTGACGGGCCATCTCGGTCTGGCCTACGCCACCGCGCCGCTCGCCGGCGCCCTGCTCGGGTTCCTGTGGTTCAACTTCCATCCGGCCTCCGTTTTCCTGGGCGACTCCGGAAGCCTCACCATCGGCTTCCTCCTGGGCTGCTGTGCGATCCTGTGGTCCCATCGAGCCGCCACCTTGTTCGGTATGGCGGCGCCGCTGATGGCCCTCTCCATCCCGTTGACCGATACCGCCCTCGCCGTCGGACGACGCATCCTTCGGCGCCAGCCGGTCTTTGCGGCCGACCACGCCCACATTCATCACAAGCTTCTCGAGCGCGGGTTGACGCCGCGGCGCGCCGCCCTGGTCCTCTACGGCGTCTGCGCCATCGCGGCGGCGTTCGCGATCCTCCAGAGCGTGGCCAACAAGCCCCTCGCCGGCGCTCTCATCGTTCTGTTTTCGCTCGCCGCCTGGTTCTCGGTACGGCTTCTCGGCTATACCGAGTTCGCTATCGCCGGCCGCCTGATGGCTCCGTCCACTTTCCTGCGCGTCCTCGGCGTGCAGATCCGCCTCCGGGCCTTCGAAGAGACGCTCTCCGAGGTGGAGACTGCCGAACAGTGCTGGGAGGTGGTCCGCGACGCCTGCCGCGACTTCGGATTCGCCCGTCTCGTCATGCGCCTGTCGCCGGAGGGACGCGATCAGTGGTTCCGCCATCCCGCCTCGTCCTCATCCTGCTGGATGCTCCGCATTCCCCTTTCCCAGACCGACTACGTCAACATCGGCCACGAATTCGGCTCCGGAGTTGAGCCCATGCTCCTGGCCGGATTCGCCGCTGTGCTGCGCAGGGTGCTCGAGCCGAAGCTGCCGTTGCTCCACGACGTTCTCGCGCCGGTCGTCGAGGCGCCGCATGGCCGGTGGCGCACGCTTTCCGCGTCCTGGCGGGCGGCCCTTAGCCTCGCTTCGAAGTAGCGGAGCCTCGGCTCCCGCGGCCGGGAGGCCATCCTCCTTGCTCGTCCTCTGCGAACGGTTGCCTGAGTCTTCAGGTCTGGCCGCCGTACCCGACGAGTAAGTGCCGGGGGGCGCCCAAACGGCCCGCGTCTCGGGTATCGTTAAAGAAAAGGGGCTGTGTCGATACTCCCATGGGAACCGCTGTCCAGGCGTCCTTTGTTCCGCCGCGCGAAACTGGATGGCTCGATCGCCGTAACTGGGACCTTACCTTTCTTGTCCTCAGCGCGGTGCTCGTGCCGCTGCCGTTTGCGTGCGCCTGGCGGGCGGCGGCCGGCGTGCTTGTCGCGATCACGTTCCTTGTGCGGGCAGTGTCGGGACTTACGCCACTACCTGTTTACCGGAACGGAATTGGCGGTGTAGATAGGAGCGCCTGCTGAACCCATCCATGGAAGACTCGCGAACGCGCCTGAAAGATCTGCGGAACGGCCTGCTCCACCTGCATTCGACCCTGCTCCGCTCCGAGCGCTATATCTACGAGCGCGATGTGGAGCCCATCCCTACTCAGGGACGCTTTCTGGAGCTGGTGTTGTATGATCCCGCCTTTGCGTGGCTGCGCGAACTGTCCCAACTGGTCGTGCTCATCGACGAGAGCCTGGAAGCCGGGGAGCCGCCGGGCCGTATGGAGGCGGACCGCTTCGTGGCGCAAGCGCGCGCGCTTCTATCTCCCACCGAGGCGGGTGCGAATTTCGAGACGCGATATCTCGCGGCGCTTCAGCGCGATCCGGATGTGGTGCTGACCCACGCCGCAACCCTCAAGCTGCTCCGCCAGCTCGAATAGACGGCTCACTGGGCATCGTCAAAAGCCGTGGCACCATGGAAGCATGATGCTGACGGTGCTGCTTGCCGCCGTGGCGGCGCTGGCCGCGGACTGGGTTCCGGCGCGCTGGAACTCCAACGACCCGAAGACTCTCGATCTGGTGTCCGGAACACCGGTAAACTGCCTGCTCCTCGAGCAGGGCCTGTGGTCGCCGGGGTTTTCCGAACAGGCTGCTTTGCGGGGCATCGTGGTCCTGGGAGTGGTGCGAAACACGGCCAGTCCGGCCGAAACGGCGCGCCAGGCCCAGCGCGCGAAGTTGACGGGAATCGTGGTCGAAAGCGGCGACGCGAGCCTTGCCTCCGCGCTCGGCCGGAGCGGGTTGCCCGTGATCCAGCTCGCGCCCCGCGCGGCCATGCGCTTCGATCGCGCATCTCCGGTCGTGGGCGCCAGCCAGGGCGTCTGGCCCGGCGTGCGCGCCGAGGCGAAGGCCGCGGCGAGCGGCGGGCCCTGGATCGACACCAATTCCGGCTTTCTGCGTTTCGCCCGCGCGGCCACGGACGCGCCCGTCTGGATCGCCAATCTTCCTCCCGAAAAGACCGTCCTCCCGGTGGCCCGCTATCTCCAGGCGATCGCGGATGCGGCCATCGTGGGCGCGCGCTGGGTAGTGGCGCTCGATGATGACTTCAACCGGCGGCTGCTTTCGCGCCAGCCCAAAGCGCTCGCCGGCTGGAAGCGCATCGGCGCCGAGCTGAGCTTCTTCGAAGAGCACAAGGACTGGCGCAGGCTCGCGCCCTGCGGCCGGCTTGCGATCCTCGAGGACCCCTCGAGCGGCGCATTGCTCTCCGGCGGCGTGCTCGATATGATTGCGGTCAAACATACGCCCGTCCGGCCGCTTCCGCTGGCCAAGCTGAGCGATGCGGCGCTCGACGGCGTAACCATGGCGGTCAACGTGGACCCGGACGCAACCTCGCCCGGGCAGAAAGAGGCGCTCCGCGGTTTCACGCGGCGCGGCGGCACTCTGCTGAGCGCTCCGCCCGGCTGGAAGGTCCCCGCGCCGCCGGACGGCCAGATCACGCTCGGCAAGAAGGAGCTCGATCAGATCGACGACATCTGGCAGGGCATCAACTCCATGATCGGCCGCGCCAACCTCGGCGTGCGCCTGTTCAATGTCTCCGGAATGCTGTCGAGCCTGCTCGGCGATCCGGATGGGAAGCGCGTGGTGCTTCAGTTGGTCAACTACACCAGCTATCCCGTCGATTCCATCACGGTCCACGTGCTCGGCAAGTATTCGCGGGCCACGCTCTACGCGCCGGAGACGCCGCCGCGCCAACTGGAGACGTACGTCATCGAGGACGGCACCGGCATCGATATCCCTCGGGTGGCCGTTTCGGCCGCGCTCGTACTAGAGTGAAAGGATGACCCGGAGGGATTTCGTCGCGCTCGCCGGCGGCGTGCTGATTCCGAACGCCGCACCCGCCGCGCCGGTCGCCATCGCCAGAGCAAATAGCTATGCCGACGACCTCGCGGCCCTTCTTTCCGGAATGTTCGATCAACTCGGCGGCCTGGCGCGAATCGTCCGCGCGAAGACGGTCACCGTCAAGCTGAATCTCACCGGAAGCCCGGCGCTCAGGATTCAGGGCCAGCCTCCAAGCGTCACCCACTATACGCACCCCAGTGTCGCTGCCGCGTTCGCGCACCTCTGCGGCGAGGCCGGCGCCCGGCGCGTTCGTTTCGTGGAAAGCTGCTGGGCGAGCGGCGGCCCGATGGAGGAGTACCTCCTCGATTGCGGCTGGAATGTGCGGTCGCTCGTGGCCGCGGCGCCCCGGGTTGAATTCGAGAACACCAACAACCTGGGCCTGGCGAAGCGCTATTCGCGGCTGAAGGTGACCGGCCGCGCCCATATGTACGCGGCCTTCGATCTGAACCACTCCTACGAAGATACGGACGTTTTCGTGAGTATGGCGAAACTCAAGAATCACGAGACCTGCGGCGTGACGCTGTCGTTGAAGAATATCTTCGGCATCACGCCGGCGTCGATCTACGGCGACGACGCCGGCGAGGCCGGTCCCAATGAGCGGCCCATGCAGGGCCGCGCGCGCACTTTACACTTCGCCCGGCGCTCGATCTCGAAGAGCGCCCCGCAGGAGCTGAACGCCACGCCGAGTCATGACCCGGGCTTCCGCGTTCCGCGCATTGTGGCGGATCTGGCGGCGGCGCGGCCGATCGATCTCGCGATCATCGACGGCATCGAGACCGTGGCGGGCGGCGAGGGGCCGTGGGTGAAAGGGCTCCGGCTGGTCGAGCCGCGCATCCTGATTGCGGGGACGAATCCGGTGGCCACGGATGCAGTCGCGACGGCGGCGATGGGTTACGACCCCCGCGCCGGCCGCGGCGCCGCGCCGTTCCGCCATTGCGATAACACCCTGACTCTGGCGGAAGCCGCCGGCCTGGGCACAGCGGACCTCTCTCGCATCGACATCCGCGGGCTTCGGCTCAAAGACGCGCTGTACCGCTTCGGGGGGTAGAGCGCCGCACGGTTTCGGTGCGCCTCCAGCACAGAACCACGTTTGGGTCTGATTCTGCGCGGGGAACTGTTCAACGTGAAAGGGTAGAGCCATCCGCGCTGCACGAGGGCGGTTCAACCATCTGCCTCGCGGAGGCTGCTAGACCCGGCCTGACGCGCAAGGGGTTGGTCCCATGTACAAGCAGCGGCACCGCAAGAACGGCCACAAAAGAAGTGACCACCCACCGGGCGCAGCTTGCGGTCCCTGCACCCGCTTCGAGGATTTCCTGGTGGCTATCCGTCGTCCTCATCCGCATTTTCGTCGCGTCGTAGTCTGGCCCCTGCCTCAAGGACAAGGGGGAGGTCAATCGGCCCCATTCCCGTGTAGAAGCGCAACGTCACAGGGAAGCGCTCGCCAGCCCTGAAGGTCTTCTCAAAACCCTTGAGGTCGAAGCGGTACGCCGCCCATGCATCGGGGTGAAGATTCGGGAACCCTGGCAGAGTGGTCACCAGACGGCCATCTGGAAGCTTGACGGAACGCTCCTTTGAATGTACTTCGCGCATGATGAGACCAGAGGACAGCAGCGCGATGATGGTGTTCTGGCTGTGAAACGGCTTTGGGGCCGGATTGTGTTTGTCAATAATCACGGACAGGAAGCCCGAGTGCGTGATTCCGCCGACGACGGTGTCACCGTTCCGCAGTAGGCGCCCCTCGTGAAAAAGTTCAAGACTCCACACACCACCAACAGGACTCGCCCTCGGATTGTCGAGGAAGAAGCGTATTTTCCTCTGAAGCTGGTCTCTTAAACTTACGAGACTGTCGGCATAGACGATATGAGGGTACTGCCGGAGGTCAAATGGAATGTCTTCGCTGTGCCTTGTGAGCAGAATAACGGTCTTCCCGAGTGCATGAGCATAACCAGTCTCATAGAAGACCTTTGGGTTGCGCTCACTCATGTCTGCGACCACAATGTCGGCTTTGGCGATCTGGTTCGTAATCCTGGCCAGGATGTTCTCCGTAAACACCTGTTCATCGACACGTTCGCAGTATGCGCCAGCGGCTTCGCAGGCTGCCCGTATTCCTAGCTGGTAGGTGTCGCCAAAGGTCCTGTCGAATGGCATCAGGACAAACACGAAGGGTCTCGGCGAACCGGGGGTCGTCAAAGCCCCGTCGTGCTGCCGCGTTGGAGCGAACATGGCGAGTATCAAATACTACACCTCATTTCGCTTCAGACGGCTGAAGCGCAACGCCGCGCCGCCCCGCTCTGACCAGCCAGCGCCGTACGCGCCGCTACGCATTTGGTAGACTCGTGGTGTAAGAATGACCGGCACGCTGGACAACGTTCTCGATATACTGCGCACTCATGAAAGCGAGCTGCGGCGGTTCGGCGTCTCTCATGCCGCGGTGTTCGGCTCCGTCGCGAGAGGAGAAGCCAGGGCCGGCAGCGATATCGATGTGCTGGTTGAACTCGATCGGGATCACCCCCTGGGGATCTTCGAATACGCTAGGCTGAAGCTCTACATCAACGAGATCCTCAACGGCGCCGGCGACGTGGTCAACCGCAGAACACTCAAGCCTCTGCTGCGTGACAGCATCCTGCGCGACGCCATCCATGCCTTCTAAGAATCCCGCCCAACGCCTCCGCGACATCGTGGATAGCGTTGACGCATCGAGGCGTTCACAGCCGGTATGGACCTCGAAGCTTTCGCCGCGGATCGAAAGACCTTGTATGCGGTCGTCCGTGCTTTGGAAATCGTGTCGGAGGCGTCGCGGAGGTTGCCCGCGGAACTCCAGGGCCGGCATCCCGAAATCGATTGGATCGCCGTCGCCGCGGCGGGCAACGTTTACCGGCATGAATACGAGGGTGTGGACGAGAATCTGATCTGGCACACTGTGCGGCACGATCTGACTGCGCTACGCAGTGCGGCACTCATCGAGTTGGACCGTGTTCGCGTGCAGCCGCAATGAGGAGTGGGGTCTCGCGTCAACCAGATTACACCGCCACAGGGAAGGTCAGCGCCCGTGGGAGACCCGGGGAACAGAAACCCGGGGAACAAACCCCGGGAACAGACGGGACGTTACGCCGCGGGACAACCAACCCGGAGCGCCTCCCAACAAAAAAGCCCTCCAGTTTCCTGGAGGGCTTCTTGCCTTAATTCGGGCAACGTCCTACTCTCCCACACAGTTGCCTGCGCAGTACCATCGGGGCTGAAGGGCTTAACTGCCGTGTTCGGGATGGGAACGGGTGTGACCCCTTCGCTACAATCACCCAAAAGATCGTGCGATTCTCGAATAGTGACGGGCAACCACGAAAGCAACCTAGACGCTCTGTGCCTACGATGAATTTTATGGTCAAGCCGAATGGGCTATTAGTAGCAGTAAGCTTCACGTGTTACCACGCTTCCACACCTGCCCTATCAAACTGGTCGTCTTCCAGTGCCCTTCTTAGGTCTTATGACCTTGGGAGATCTTATCTCGAGGAAGGCTTCGCGCTTATATGCATTCAGCGCTTATCCTGACCGAACTTCGCTACCCAGCTATGCCGCTGGCGCGACAACTGGATCACAAGAGGTTCGTCCACCCCGGTCCTCTCGTACTAAGGGCAGCTCCCCTCAAATCTCCTGCGCCCACCACAGATAGGGACCGAACTGTCTCGCGACGTTCTGAACCCAGCTCACGTACCGCTTTAATAGGCGAACAGCCTAACCCTTGGGAGCTTCTACAC
>Ga0326727_10002021_pt1 | contig 71765 bp, 100 predicted proteins | sample MB2enrmetagenome_FD_207643 | JGI IMG/M metagenome (GOLD analysis project Ga0326727, IMG submission 207643) | Lab enriched peat soil microbial communities from McLean, Ithaca, NY, United States - MB29MY | ecosystem: Environmental > Terrestrial > Soil > Wetlands > Peat | place: USA: New York... | reverse complement strand
CTCCCCTCGCGGGAGAGGGGCCGGGGGTGAGCGGGCGGCAAAGTCCGCCGATGGCCGGCTTCGATTCGTTCGCTCGACCCGCGAAGACGTTTACCGATACCTGCTCGAATGTATTCGGCGACAGCGACCCAACGTGGAGATCGGTTTGTGTCTGGAAGATGAGCCGATGTTCGCCTCGCTCGGCTTGCGGGAGAGCATCGGACGATGCAACTGCGTGCTATAAGAGGCGACTGAACCCTGCCGCATTTCCGGGCACCGTTTGGAGGTAGCATGGTATGGCGAAGATTCGGATCTCGACCGAACGCAAATTGATGGCCACTCCTCACGAGCCCACGGTGGAGACGTTTTCGCAACTCCGGCGTCCCACCGAAGATTGAGCGCGAGGCTAGGGCCTGGCGAGTCCTGAGGCAGCACGCCGGCAACTTAACGAAAGACATCCTCAACGAGGCATTCGACACCGTTGACCGTGATCCTGACAGTCGCCGTCCGTGGCTCGGCTACCTGCTGGGGAGGCGTAATCGCAGCCTGATACCTGGCTCAGCACCGCAAGGGTCTCAAGAAGTGAGAGATATTGAGCGGTAATCCTCTTGCCCGGCGACGCGCGACGTGGCAGCATCTAATTAGCATCTAATTCAATGCGAAAGGAAAGCCCATGCAGCGCGTCGAAACCGACATTGATTCCCTGACCAATTTCAAGCGCCAGACGGCAACGTACCTCAAGCAACTGCGTGAAACGGGGACGCCCTTGGTGCCGACCGTCAACGGCAAGGCGGAAGTCGTTGTCCAGGACGCGGCAGCCTATCGCCGGCTGGTCGAACGTGCGGCCCAGATCGAACGGGAGGAGACGGTCGCGGCGATCCGTGAGGCACCCGCCGACGTGGAAGCCGGCAGGACGAAGCCGGCAAGGCAGGCGCTTAGGGCGCTGGCCAAAAAGCACGGTATCCCGGTGGACGCAAGATGAAATATCGCGTCCGACTGACCGATAAGGCCGAACGGGACGTAGTGGATGTCCTTGCCTGGTTCCGCGAACAATCAGCCGTCGAAGCGGGTGGCAGGTGGTTTGCCCAGCTCATGGCACACATCGACAAGCTGGAGACGATGCCGGAGCGGTGCGGCCTGGCGGCGGAATCGGAAGGCCTCGACCGGGAGATTCGCGAACTGCATCTCGGCCGACGCCGCGCGACATATCGGCTGCTCTTTGAAATACGCGGGCAGGTCGTCTATATCTTGCGTGTTTGGCACAGTGCGCGAGACGCAGTATCGCGCACGAAAGGACATTCTGCGCGAGTTGGAACGCGACGCGAAGAAGCTGCGTGGCGAACCACGACCGGGAGCGAGAGGCCGGCATTGATTGGCACCGTTTCTTGAGGGACGTTGAGGCCGCACTGGTAGGCCATCACTACCTGGTTAAGAAGGACCTGGAGCGCCTCCGGGGAGCGGGAGGGGAATCGCATGGCGCGTGAGGCGGCCCAAAGCCAAGAAGGTCACCTCATCTATTCGGTCGCCAAGATCACGCGGCCCAAGCAGGGCGATCTGCCGTCCGTGATGGAGCGGATGAAGCGGGTGTACCAGCATCTTTCGATGGGCCAACCACTCGTTTTTCGCGGCGGTTCCTGGCGGCTGCAGGAACCCGTCGCTGCGACATTAGTGCTCAGGCCGTTCTTGGACCTGTGTAGCCGATACTCGATTCCCGCCGAGCCCTGCAAGACAGATTTGATTACCACGCCCTGAGCAGCGAATTGCCCGCCCCGGATCGGCTTGCCAGCGATTCTGGCCGGATGTTCAGAGGCCCTGCTCTCGGGCCATTATGGCCGGTCGCTCTTGTCCGATTCGCGGACAGGCCGTAGGGCCATAGGCCGCCGATTGCGCGCCGTTGACGGATGCCAAGGCGCTTGGTATCCTTTAGCTATCGGTCGCCGCCGGGGTGGTCTCGGCGGCGTTTTGGTTAAAGAGTCGGTGTCGAAGTTCCTTCGACGTTTGTCGAACTCTGACCGTGCAAGCGGGTGGAATCGAGTGAACTTGGGTGGAATAGGACAACTGGTCAACTAGACATCGGGAGGCAACAAAGGCTTTCTTGACAAGACGTTACGACGACGGGGCGTAGCTCAGCCTGGCTAGAGCGCTTGGTTCGGGAAATAGCGCGTTCTTGGAAGCACATGCGGAAAAGGCCGGAAATTCCGCAGTCTTGTGCGACATTCCTTGCCAAAATGGCTAAGAATGGCAAGTTATTCCGCGCTGGATTCATGTCGCAAGTTACCCTAGATAATAGGAGAACGCGACGTGGCTCGACCCCCGAAGATGTTTGAGCGCCCTGATCGTGAAGGTTGGTGGACCACCAAGGGCGGCGTGTTCCACAACCTCGGCACCGACAAGACCGAGGCCCGCAAGAAGTTCATGCAAATCCACGGCAACGAGACGCCCGTGGGCGCGGACCTGAATGTCCAGGATTTATTGGACTTGTACCTGACGTGGAGTGCCGCCAACCACGCTTCGGTGAATCACAAGCGGATCAAAAGCAACATTGAGTCGTTCAGCAAGTCGCTGCCGCCCCTGATGCGACTCCGTAAGCTGCTGCCCTTGCACCTGACGCAGTGGATCGACGCCCGCTGCCCGAAGCAAACGAAGGACGGCAGCAAGCCCCTCACGGACAACACCCGTCACGGCTATGCCGCCGACGTGCTGGCGGCTTTCAACTGGGCCGTCAAACAGCGGCTCATTGCCGGTTCGCCCTTGCAAGGGTTCACCAAGGCCCCGAAGACCGGGCGCATCGCCTACCTGGCCCCGGAGCAGATGGAAGACTTGCTCGGGCGGATCAAGGACCAGGAGTTTCGGGACTTCCTGGTAGTGACCCTCCGCACTGGCTGCCGGCCGGGGGAGATCAGGGTCTTGGAGGCGCAGTACGTCTTGCTCAAGGAGGGCGTGGCCCGCATCCCGAAGCCCAAGGTCAAGGGGAAGCGCAAGGAGCGGCTCGTGCCCCTGGACGAGGTGGTGCTGGGGATTCTCCGGCCGCGCATGTTGAAGTACCCGCAGGGACCGTTGTTCCGCAATCTCCGCGGCCGTCCCTGGACGAAGGATGCGATCAACTGCCGCTTCAACCGGCTGCGGGAGAGCCTGCCTTACACGGTGTCGGCCTATTCGATGCGGCACACCTTCATCACCGAGGGGCAGAAGAACGGCATCCCGGATTCCGTCTTGGCGGAAATCTGCGGGCACGAAGATTCGTCGATGATTACCAAATACTACGGTCACGCCCGGCTGGACAACACCGTGCTGCGGGACGCCGTGGAGAAGGTCAACCGGCGGGCGGCCGGGGCCTAAAGATCGAAGTGATACCTGCCTTGCTGGGACCGGGGCCGCGTGGCCTCCGTCCCTTGCTTTTGGTAGGCGTCGATGTCGGCCGGCAAGATGCGGATGGTCCGTCCGATGCGGTGGTGTCGCAGTTCGCCGCGTTCCACCATGTCGTAGACGGTGTTCGTGGCAACCTTGAGGCGCTGTGCGGCCTCGGCCACTGTTAAGGCAGACGGCGTGGCGGGATCGGGCTGCCGTAACTCCAGGGTGGCCTGCAGGGCGTCGGCCAGCGTTAAGGATGCGGCGGCGGCCTTATCGCCTTCGGTGCGATCCAGGTACTCGCGGTAGATCGTCCAGGTGGTCGCGTTCATGGTGGTCGGTCTCAAGAGGCAACGAGGCAGGCTTCTGCCTGCGGGTGCCGGAAGATGAAGGTGCCCATCGTCGTGCGGCCGTGTCCCGTGGTGCCAGGGTACTCGTAGCAACGGTCGTCATAGAGCCAGCCGTCCTCCAAGGCGTAGTCGAACAGCGGGCGGTTAGCCAACTCGTCCAGGACGTGTTGGGCCGTGGTGTGGTAGCCGCGGTGCTCCAAGACGAAGTTCACGACCAGCGTGACCTCGAAAGGGGCTAGGAGAGGGAAGAAGCGGACGATGTAGTCCGCCGCCGTGTCCACGCCCTGCAAGAGATCGGCGTTGACCAGGCTGGGGTTGAAGCCGCGGTAGGCCCGCATCACGTCAAAGAAGTCGCCGTGGTGCCAAGAGACTTCGGGGAAGTTCTGGACGTTCTGCTCGTAGATGCCACGGTCGATCTCGACGCCGTGGAATTGGTCGGGCTGAATGAGGCCGGCGTCGAGAATTTGGACCAACTCGCACGCCGGCCCGTCGCACAGGCCGGCCATCGACCAATACTGGTTCGGGCAGGGATGGATCAGCAGTGTTGCCTTGCGGGCGGCCATCTTGCGGGGGCAGGTCCAGTTTTTCATCGGAGTCGCTTCTGAGGGACGTGGTCAAAGTTTTCCGGGTGTCGGTGCGTCGCCACGTTGAGACCGCAGTAGCCGTGCTCGATTAGCCATTGTGGATTTGGCAATTGCCCGTGCTTGCGCGCCAATCGTTTGGCATCTTGTACATGCTCGGCGAGAGACTTGCCCTTTTTGCTTGCCTGCTTGATGTCGGCAAAGGCTGTCGGGTACTTCCGCATCATGTTGTAAAGATTGTTGTAGCCATTCTTTACAAGCCATAGTGGATTCGGCAGTTGCCTGTGCCGACGCACCAATCGCTTGGCGTCTTGCAAGTGCTCTGCAAGGGATTTTGTTTTTCGCAGTTGTTTGATACGGGCGAAGGCTTCGGGATGCCGACACATGGCGCGAGCGAGACAACGATAACCATTCGTTTCCAACCACCACGGATTTGGCAGACGCCCGTGCTCGCACACCAACCGCTTGGCGTCTTCCAAATGATCCGCAAGGCATTTACCCTTTTTACTTGCCTGCTTGATGCCGGCGAAGGCGTCCGGGTGCTCGAACATTGCATAGTGAAGACTGCTGTAACCGTTCCTTAGTAGCCATTTGGGATACGGCAGCCGCCCGTGATCGTGTGCCAGGCGTTTGGCGTCCTGCACATGCTCAGTCAGCGGCTTTCGCTTATGTGATTGTTCGATGTGAGCAAAGGCTTCCGGGTGCTGGCGCATTGCAGTGACGAGACCGTGATAGCCGTTTTGTGCCAGCCATTCGGGATGCGGCAGCAGTCCCTTGATCTTGCGTCTGTGCTTCATGGCGTCTTATCGGAGTTATGTTTGTGAGACGTGCTTGAATAGTGCCGGGTGTGCTCGTAAGGCAAATGAGAGCCCGCTCAGGCCATGTGTGTTGAGCCAGTAGGCACTTGGCAATACACCACCATGTTGTTTAGCAACTTTTTCAGCAGTGCTGATCCATTCCTGGGGTTGTCGTCTCTGTCGCTTGTGTTGTTTGATGCCGTGAAACAAGTCGGGATGCTTTTGCAGCAGACGGACCAGACCCAGATGGCCGGCCTTTGCGAGATCGGCCGGTGATGGTAGTGTTCCTTTATTTGCCTGCGCAAGCGCTTTGGCGACGGCAACCCATTCAGAGCGGGTTTTGTATTTACACGGTTGCGTTGTCTCTTGTTTCATTCCTGCAAAGATCGTGTTACGGTGTTGCTGGATTCTTTGCCGCAACGTATCATATCTGTTTTGACACAGCCATCTCCCTGTTGGAATGAGGCCGTTGTTCTTGCGCGCGAGTGTTTCAGCAATCGCGCGCCAGGCTTTCAAGCTGCGACCTCGCTTGCTTTCTTGCTTGATACCTATGAAGACTTTCGGGTACTTCCGCAAGGCAATGCTAAGCCCATAATGTCCAGCTTCACATAGGCGTTGCTGGCACGGTAGGTGGCCACCATTGGCTTTTGCCAGGTCTAGTGCCAGTTGACGCCACCCGTTCGGCTCCAGTTTATCTACGGTTTCTGTTGGAATGTCGGCGAATTGATCGGCGTGCCGACCGATGAACGTGTTTAGTGTCCTGTGGCCATGCGTGTCCCGCCATGTCCAAGTAGGCATCTTGCCGTCGTTTGCAGCAGCGAGTCGCAATGCCTCGGCGCGATAGTCTTCCAGCGTCCTGGCTCGATGAATCACCTGATTGAGGTGTGCGAAGGCTTCTGGGTTGTCGTGGACGACATTCTTGAGGCTGCCATGTCCGTGTTTTTGGAGCCACCACGGATGCGGGAGGCGACCGTTGTGATCGCGGGCAAGCACTTCGGCCTCCCGGACCCAATCCACAAGCGATTTGTGGTCGTGTTGTGCCTGGGGTATGTGGGCGAATGCGGCGGGATGCCGGCGTAGAACACGGTAAAGCTGTTCATACCCGTTGGCTGACAGCCATCCATAGGTCGGCAGCAGCCCCTTGATCTGGCGTCGATGCTTCATCGCAGCGCTCTCCAGCGTGTGCGGGCCGGTACGCGCGTGATGTGGGCGAACAGGTGTTTGTGTTTGGTCAGCATTTGAACGAGTGCGCTGTAGCCATGCGTCTTGAGCACGGGTAGACGATGGTAGCCGTTCTCTTGGAGCCAGATTTGACTCGGCAGGAGTCCCTTGATTGTGCGCCTGTGCTTCATGGCCGATCATTCCACATTCAGGCAACCGGCGGCTGGTACTTGGCCAACCGCCGGTCGATGCCGGATCGGTTACTTGCCGCGTGACCGCTTTGTGTGCTTGAAGAGTTCTGGGTGTTGCTCGATGGCGGCGTTGAGCGCGCGAGACCCGTGTGCGCGGAGCCATTTGGCGCATGGGAGGCTGTTGCGCCGGACTGGCTTGAAAGCGGTCGGATGGCGCTTGATGGCAGCGACAAGGGCGTCGTAGTTGCAACGCAGCCAGGCCGCGTCCCGCGGAAGAAGGCTGCCGAGTTCGGACTGTTGTGTGCCGCCGTTCTCGCGTGCCAGCTTTTCGGCCAGCCTCACCCACTCGGCCAGCGAGTTGGTTTGCGAGCGCGGGACGCCGCCGTATTTGCGCGCCAGGTTCTCGGCGAGCTTCACCCATTTGGCCAGGGCGCGCGTCCGGTTGGCCTTGACAGCAGCTTCGCTGCGGGACTTCGAGGTGCGGGACTTCGGGGTGCGAGCCATAAGTAGGACTCCCAGGGTTAGGAACAGGGAATAGCCGGCCTAACGCCGGTTTGGTTCTCCAGTGCGCTGTTGTAATTCTTGCGTGCCAAGTCTTCGGCAATCAGGACCCATTCCTCCAGGGTGCGAGTGGTGCGACCAATGACTTTGCGGAGTTCGGCGAAGGTCTGGAAGCCGCACATGCCAGAGGCCCACGTCAAGAGGCCCTCACTCAGGTCCTCGTTCTTGAGGACCTCGAAAGGCACGTTGAGTTTCAGGCCCCGTTGGTGGCGGATGGTATAGGCAAAGCGCTTCCAAAGGGCGGTCCAGGTGGCTTCTAACTGGTCCTCGGGGACGTTGTACTTACGCAGCATTTCGATACCGAGACGCAGTGCGGCTTTGTACGTGCGACCGTGGATGGCGACAACGAAGTCCCGCCACACTTCGGCCCAGGTCTCCGTGCGAGAGAAGAACTTAACGAGGCGATCCGGCCGGCGATCACGCTTGCGGCGCGGTGTCTTGGGTCCGGTGACGGGGATTGGCACGAACACGTCTTCTAGCAGCATCGCGGAGAACATGACCGTGAGGATGGCATTGTGCTGATGCTTGAACTGCTTGCTGTCGGGGATGGCGGCCGGCAGGATTTGGTAGACTTCGGCCTTCTGCTTGCCACGACGAGGACGAAAGAGGCGGCCGATCATCTGGATCATTTCCGGCATCGAGTGGCGTTCGCCGAGGATGATGCAACGCTCGGCTTTATCCCAGTCGAAACCCTCCTTACAAGTGTCCAGGGCCAGGATGATGTCAACGTGGCCGCCTTTATCGAGGTAGGCTTTACGGGCGTTTCGGCCGCGCTCATGCACGAGATCGAGAATGCGCAGGTCGCCCACGCGAATCAGTTGTGCGCCGGTGGCTTTGTCCTGCTCGTAGCGTAGTGGCTGTCGGCAGGACTTGGAAAGCTGCCGACAAATCTTCTTGACTTCTGTGTACTTGCAACGCTCGGCGTAACGGCTTTGGCGCTTGGCCAGGTAAAGGATCGTGGGACAATGCCGCTTGAAGATTCGCTGGAGGGCGTCCAGCGTGCGCCCGCAAACGATTTTCAACTCGAAGGATTCGACCGGTGCGCGTTCGGCGAAGTAATCGTCATAGGGGATTTCGACTGTGCGAAACTTTTCCTCTCGCAGTTTGTCGGGAAGGATGTGCCGCATGTCGCCGCGCTGGTAAGTGGCTGTCGCCAGGCCGACTTGGATGTTGTGGCTGGTGCAATGCTTCACCAGACTGCCGAGGGCATTGCTGACGGTCTCTTGGCTATTGACAATCTGCGCGTTCATTATGTGGTGGCCCTCGTCGATCCAGACGAGCGTGTTCTGGAGCAGGTTGAGCCGTTTGGTACGCCGCAGCCGGCGGTAGGCTTGAGCCAGGGTCGCGTGGGTGCAAATGAGCACGCGATTGATGTGGGCGGAATCGCCCTTGCCGCGCGTGACGGGTGCTCGTAGGAAATTCAAGAGGGTCCGAACCGTATGCGGACTGTTGGGCGCGGTGAGATCAGTGCCCACACGCCAGAGCGGGCGCTGCCCTCGGATGGGAAGCCGCCAACGACGGGCGAAGTTACGCCCAATGATGGTTTGCGGGACTGCGATGATGCAGCGTAGCCGCTTGTTGCACAGCAACTTGGTGAGGGTCACGACGCAGATCACCAGGCTCTTGCCCCAGCCGGTCGGGGCCTCCAGGATCATACAGGGCGCATCCTTGAGCACGCGAACGGCCCCTGTCTGAGACCTGTACAGCTTGGGCTCAGGTGACGATTGTATCGGGGGCCGGGCGACGTGCTTCCAGCCGTGAGAAATCAGGGTGCGTGTCGTGAGTGCCATGTGTTTGGAATTGAAGGTGCTGATACCTGGCGAATCCGCGCTGCCATCAGCGACGAAAACATCGGCGGACGAGACGCAGCAATCGCAAAGGCGACTTGGAGGCCGTTTGGCCTGTCGCAGTCGGCTTGGCGTCGGGGTCTGTAGCCGGCTTGGCGACCGGTCTGACCTCAACCGTCGCCGTGACAACGGCAATGGAAGATACCGGAGTGGCCGCGGCCGGTCGGGCATGACGAGGTGCCAGGGTCGGCCGATCAGCCGCCGGCAGATTCGCGGCCCGCTCCGGTAGGGCTGACGGTGAGGGCAGGGGAAGAGACGGGCGGTGGGCTGAAGAGACGCCCACGGCCGCAAGCACCGTCAGCACGATGGAGGCAATGATGATGATTCGGGTGTTCATGGAAGACTCAGGGGGTGAGAGCAAGTTGATGGTGGTTTGGGCTTAGCCGAGTTGCGATTCCACGTAGTCGCTGTACTCCTTTTCCTTCATGTTCAGGGCCATCTCCTCGCCAATCAGAGTCAACAAATACTGACTCAGTTTGCGGCAGGCCATGCAGCGTCGAGTCCATTGACACCATTCGTTTTCCTGGGCGGCGGTCTGTTCTTCGCCAAGGGCCGTCAGCGCGAACGCCTTGGCTTCGGCCCGTTTCCACTCTTCCATGATCCGGTCGTAGACGGAGAGCAGCGCGGCAGTGCGCTCGTTGCTTTCATGCAGGGCTTCCAGCGCTCGCTTGCGTAGCTCCAACTTGCGACGGTCCTCCCGTGTGAAGGTGTGCCGGCGTCGGCGTTGGCGCACGTGGTCCAGGAAACAGCCCAGGAGGATCAGGACGGCCCCGATTACGAGCCCAGTAACGAAGACGGACGTGTCGTGGATGGTCATGGTGTTTTGGACGGATAGGGGTGCTCGCTGGTCATTGGTACTCCACGATCACACCGGGCAACTCTTGCAGCCGGCGGAAGGCCGCCAGGCGCTCGGGATCGCTGCCGGTGTAGGTCAGCTTGAACAGGTCTTTGGGTTCCAGGGGCGGCATTGGTCCGTCGGCCAGGACGAGTTCGATGTCTTTCTGGTGGGCGGCGGCAATACTGCGGCTGATGTGCAGGAGCGGCATGAGTCACAACTCACGGTACGTGTTTCTCGTTGATGTCGTGCAGCAGTCGGTGGACGTAGCGGCGGGCCGTCTTGAATCGCAGCACCACGGCACTGCCAAGGCAGCCGCCGATGGCCATGCCGATGCCGGAGAGGGCCGAGTTGCCCAGGAGGCTCAGGGTTTGAGCCCCGTGTATCACGGCGTAGGTGATTGCGGAACCGGCGGCCCCCGCGACGACCACCAGGGCCAGGGCCCCGGTGGCAAAGGCGATCAGGCGCTTCATGGCGGACTCCCGCTGGGAGGGTTGAAGGTGGCTTTCGGCCCAGCCACGGACTGTCTCGTTGACCCCAGGCCCGTGGTTGTCCAACGCGATGGCAGCCTGCTTGCCGTTGTGCTCAATGTGGAGCCACACATTGTCGTCATCCCGGCTCAGGTCCACAGTGGCTCTTGCGGTTTGTGGTGCCATGCTTGTTCTCCTCACTCACACATTTCCGACCCGAGGCGCGGTTAGAGTGTCAGCCTTGGAATTTGGCAGCCCGAGGGCCTCTCGGCTGACCGGATACGGGTCAAAGCGCATCCAAAACCGGTCGTAACGGTTGTGCGGCCCCTCGCCGGCTCCGGCCAGGTCTATGAGCCAATGGCCTAACTCATGCACCGGGGTCCAGAGAAGCTGGGCGCGTGGGAGACGCCGAATGACCCAAATGGTTCGGGTCTTCGGGTGGTAGCAGGCCACGTCAGAGGACGTGAATTGAGGCGGGATGAAGTCGCAGAGTTTGATTCGCAGCCACGGCCGCTTCACGGCTGGCAGCCTTCCAGCAGCTTGTGGGCCTGCTCGACGGCTGCGCCCCAGCGTTTCATGCGGGGACCTTCCCAGCCTTGCCCCTCGCGCTCGCGGACAGCGTAGAAGTGGTCGTCCAGGCCGCCGGCCTCGAACAGGTCATGGAGCACCTGGATCGGATCGGCCAGTTCACCGGACGCCATTGCGCAGGAGAGATTCAGTTCCATGAGGGCGTAGTGGCAGGCCATGAGGATTGCTCTCTGGTCCTCGGGCTGCGCCTGACCGTTGACGACCCGCTCCAGGTTCGATTTCACGGTCGCCAGCATGAGCAGGCTACGGAGGCGCATCGTGTGAGCTTGCTCTGTCATAGCCACCTCCATTGCGCCACACGGGTGAGGACGAAGCTGATCCGCATTTCGGTGTCCTCGTGGAGACGCATGTGGTCACGGTTCTTCTCGAACCAGGTGAAGTTGCAAGGGTCGGGCCAATGGCCGTGGTAGGCTTTGCCGGCCGCAAACCAGTCAGCGACCATCTCGCGGACCTGGACTATCGGCATGGGGAGTGGCTCGTTGCCACCGTTGCTGCGGTCAATCCAGTATTCCGGGTGATGGTCGTTGTGGTTCTGGTGGTGGACCCAGGCGCGGTCGAAGCCGTCCGCATTCTTCTTGTCGCCGTAGAACCAGCGGGCGTACTCACGGAACTCGGCGAGGGAGAACTTCGAGAGGTCGTGGACGACGAGCCGCCAAAACGGGACTCGCAGGTGACAGCCTGCCACAAGCACGTACCATTTGTGCAGGAGGACGACCTTCAGGAATCGGAGATACTGGTTCATGGCCTACGCAAGCTCGCGTTTGACATCTTCGTGGTCATGCAGCCGGCCAGCTTCGATGTCTTGCAAGCCGCGCTTGATTTCCAACTGCCCGACGCGGGCCTCCAGGCGCTTGATGCGCTCGGTCACGGTTTCCGTGGGCGTTGGCAGGCTGGCAAGCGCCACGTCGAGCAGGTCGCGGATGGCTTTTGCCCGTGTGACGACCTGCCCGGTAAGAGCCCGTTGCTGTTCACGGTAGGCATTGAGCCGCTCCCAGCGGGGGCGGTCGAGCAAAATCTGACAGTAGCCGGTGTAGGTCTTCATGGTGCTGCCTTTCAGTAGGTCCTCCGCTTGGAGCCATGATTCAGCGCGTCCTGCAGGTGCTTCCGCACGCTGAAGCTCTTGTAGTCATGGGCGGCGTCGTAGGCGTCCACTACGGCGTCAAGGGCGTCCACAACCCGGGCATCGTCGCACAGGTCCTTGTCGGCGACCTCCTTGCTGATTGTGATTTGCGGCGTTTCAATCGTGACCTTGACTGCCATAGGGAGTCTCCATCGCGGCGAAGGCGGCCTGCAGCTTGGGCCCGAGCCGCTCCATTGCCATGTCGGTGATGCGGCAGGCCAGGTCCAGTTGGATCAAGGGCAGGATAATCTTGGGATCGCACACGGCGGCGATCTCGGCATCGCTGATCTGCGTGCGGACTTCCCAGCCCTGGTTCTGCGGGGTGTGGACGAGCACGGTTTTCATGGGCTCAAGGACCCCTGGATCATTCCTCGACTGGAAGCGGCGCAAAGAGGCGGCGGCCGAGCGCTGCGTCATAGACGTAGCCGGCATCGGCGCAGAGTTGCTCGGCCTCGGGGATCGTGTCGCAATCCAGTTCTTGGAAGCGGTCGATGACGCTGCGGGCGACGATCATGCGCCGTCGGCCGGCGGGGACGTAAGGACGCACGACATCCCAGATGTCCTGGGCGAGTTGTGAACCGGAGGCCCAGCCCATGTCACGCTGCTTTCTGTGCTGCGCGGCGCTTGGCCTCTTCACGAATGAGGTGCAAGAGCACGCTGTTGGTGCGGAGGATGTAGTGCATGAAGCCGGCCATTTCGTCCACGAGCGGATTGAAGCCGGAGAAATCGCCGCCGTGTCCGACCAGGAGGTGGCAGTTCAGGCGGTGGTCGCCTTCGCAAAGGGGCCGCCAGTACCGCTCGTCCATTTCCAGGTTCGGGAACAGGTGGAAGGGGTACTTATGGTGCGCCTGCAAGCGGATCGTGCCACCGCAGACGATGCACCGCTTGTCCTTGAGCCAGAGCTTGGCGGCTGGCTCGAACTTCGAGTTCCGCTTGGTGTTGGCCGGCGTGGCGTCGGGATCAAAGCCCAGGTCGAGCGTGGCCCCAAGAATCTGGTCGATGAAGGCTCGGACGCCCTCGCCTTGGAGGATTTCGGTCGGCGGCAGGATCAGGGGTGTCTTGGCTTCGGTCGTCATTGTCCGTTTCTCCGCATGTTGTTGACGGCCACCATGACGATGGCCACGATGCCGACGATGGCCACGCACGGCACCGAGCTAAGCAGGATCGTGGGAAGGTGGTCGGGCGTCACAGGCCGTACTCCGCGCGGTAACAGTCCGCGATCACTTGGGCGTCAGCCGCGATCAACCCACAAGGTTCCTCGCAGCCGGCGCAGCCTCCGGCGGCCCGCATCCGGCGGGCGGCCTCCAGGGCCCAGGGTGGCGGATTCGAGTCACGCTGCATCCGGCGGCGGACGACCTTGAGGGCGTCTTCCATGAGGCGAATGAACATTTCCCGCCACGGGGACATGGGACCGGCTTCCCGGTTCCGGTAGGCTTCCTCGTCCGAGAGCACGGAAACCAGCGTGGGGCCGAGCGGCCCCGGCTTGGTGAGCGTCTTGTGGCCGTCCAGTTCCAGCATGGACAGCAACGTCAAGAGGTTTCGCCGGCTGAGAGTCACGGATTGCACGGTCATGGCGGTTACTCCAAGGGCGGCAGGTTCAAGTCGCGGGCGAGCTTATCGGCGGCCGTGCGCTCGGCTCCCGCCAGGTCGTGGTGACAGTCGAGTTGGAACTTGAGGAGGCGATAGAATGCCTCGGCCTCTTCTTTCGTGAGGATCACGATGATGCTGCCGTCAAGGTCGGTGCTAGGCATCGCTGACGCTCTGGTAAGGGGCGACGAGGGCCTTACGGAGGCAACGCAACGGCAGCATCATGCAACTGTCACGGCGGCTCTTGCCCAATGGGACATTGACGTACTGTGTCCAATGGTCATCGCTGAGGAAGTGGTTGATCCAGGACAGCGGCCGGTCGCACACCAGATCGGCGAGCATGGCAGCACAGCATTCCGAAACGCAGCAGCCGTGTGCCTTGACATCGACGACCTCCAATTGGTCATCCTTGAGGACAAGGCGGAATTCGACTTCATCGCCACACACGGGACTGGTTTCGGACGCACCGTGGGTGTAGGCGCACCGATGGAACCCGAAGTACCTTGGGTCCCAGAACTTGAGCAGGCGTGCGGTGTATAAGTCGTCATCCGTTGGCATAGGCATAATGCACCCGGCGGGACTCGAACCCACATTGCAGGCTTGAAGGGCCTGTGTCCTGACCGATTAGACGACGGGCGCGGGGTCTGGCTCCGGTCTCGCCAGCAAGGCTGGTTCCCCGGTCACGGCCGCCAGTGCCAGCGGTTTTGGAGGATTGAGCCCTGTGGCCGGGCGCGGTGTGTCGGGACTCAGGCCCGATGACACCCGCTTCGTGAAAAGCGTTGGGACCTTACGGGCAGCCGCGAACTCTTTGCCCGCTACGTGGTCTGATCCGCGGTGACGGCGGCCGTGGTGTCGGTCGCCGGAGCCGTCTGCTGGCCGGCCGGTGGAGCGGTCTGCTGCGGCACCAGCTTGTTCCACACGCGCTGCACGACGCGGGGCGCGTTGAGAACCTTGTTGACCTTGGCCAAGGCTGCGGCGGCGGCATCCTCGCCCTTTTTCACCTCGGCGAGGGCCGCCGTGGCGACGGTCGCGGCCTCCACGCCGACCGAAATGTTGGCGAGAACCGCCTGCTTGTCGATGTTGCCGTGCCACAAGGCATCGTTGGCCTTGTGCAGCGCGCCGACGAGGGCTTCCAGCTTGGTACGGGCATCGGCCAGGGTGGTCGGCGGGTTGGTCTGCAAGTCTTGCGCGAGGGACTCGACCTGCGCGATCGGGTTGGTGTCGGACACGGTTGCGATCTCCAGGGGTGAAAGAGGTGAACGAAAAGAGGCATCCCGCCAACGAGCTTTGTCGCATCACTTGCTGTCAGGTAGTGCAGGCGGTTTGCTGGTGGGTGATTGGTTTCGGAGGCCCTGGGCTGCCACTACGCCGCCTGCCGTGGCGGCGGTGGCCGCGGTGGCAATGACAATCGCCGCGGGCAAAGCCGTGATCGGTGCCGTGGCGGCAATCGCGGGTGCGGCAACAGCTACGCCGGCCACCAAGGCGGCCTCAAGCGCCGGCACGGCGATCTCAGGTTGCTTGGCCGTGTGGAATACATGCGTCAATTTGTCCAGGTCCATCGGCTGCCTCAGCAGGGTCTCAGGCGTTTGACGCCGACGCGCAGCAGTTGCACGACGCTCAGCGCATCCTCCAGGGCCGTATGGGCGACCTTCGGGTTCATGCCGGCCCGCTCGTAGCAGGTCTTGGTGTCCGGCAGTTTGTCGTCGGTCGGAAGCACGAAGTACGGAGCCGGATCGAAGGTGCGGTGGCTCAAGCGGACCTTCTTCTCGAAGTCGGGCAACCGCTTGAGGAATTGCCGGTCGAAGCTGGCGAAGTTCTTGCCGGCCGGCGTGACGGACTTGTTCAACTCGAAGCCGAGTTGACCGAACCACATGGCCATCGCTTCGGCCACTTCCTTCGGTTGCAAGAACTTCGGCCACGCGGTCACGGGCCTCGTCAGGCTGGGTTGATTCTTGCAGTCCTGTTGGAAGCCGGCGAACTGCCGGAGGGTGTCGGCATTGAGGGCCAGGGCGTAGGGATCGCCGAGGATGTCCTTGTGGACCACGTAACAGTGGAACCGCGGCAGGTCCCGCATCGGCTTGGTCCAGTCGTCGTAGACGGCCCCGATCTCCAGGATTTGCCGCGTCTCCGGGTCAAGGCCGGTGGTCTCGATGTCCACGCTGAGGTAGCAGAGCGCCGGCTTGGGATTCGGTATCCGCGGCTCATCGAGGCCGTAGCGGAACTCGCCGCACCAGCCGCACGAGCATTTGGCAACTGTGCAGCCGGGATCGGTGGGATCAAGCTGCTTGAGCGGCCGTTCGCATTCGGGACAGAGCTTCATGTCGGTCACTCTCGGATCACCGTGTTGTGCCGAGCCAGGACTTCGCGGACCCACGGCTCGTTCTCGTTGTGCCAGGCCCCGCAGGAACATGGGCCCACCAGCATGTCGCACGGGTCCTTGCTGGCGTTGTAGTGGTAGTCGGTCCATTCACCCGGCCACGCTACCATGCCGCTTTGCGGGTGCTTCTTGAGCACGAAGGGCGGCGCGGCGTGTGGCCGCCGCAGGGCCGTAAACAGTTCCACCAGGGATTGCACGCAGTTGTGAACTTCCAACTTGACGGCACGCAGGTCGGCTTCGGTCAGGTTCCCGGCGTCGTAGACCTGCTCGACGACCAATTCCTTGCGCACGACATCCCGGAAAAGCGTGAGCGCCTGCACGGCCGCCAGGACAGGGTTGAACCTGTCGCTGGCTGGCGGCTTCTTGGCCGTCTCGCCGCCGTCGCCGAACCATCCGCAGACGTTGCAGTAGCGGTTTTCGTCGCCGCTGTCGTCTACGGGCATTCCGCAGCGTGGGCAGAACTCAGCCATCGAATCAACCGTGCCGGGGATTCTTGGGGATGTTCTCGTTGCGCGGGACGTTCTTGAAGGCGGCATTGAACTCCCGCACCGCCCGCTCGGCTTCCTTGTCGCCGAAGCGCTGCTTGATCTGGTCGAGGATGCGGGCCGCCTTGCCGCTGGGCGTCTTGCGGCGGGCCATTTGCAGCTTGAGGGTCTCCCGCAAGGCGTCCAGTTGGGCATCGGTGCCGTACTGGTTGCCTTCCTTCGGGTTGCCGACGAGCGAGCGCGAGGCCGCCTTCCTGTTGATGGGGGACTGTCGGACTCGGGGACGCGCCATTGCTCACTTTCCTCTCGGGCCGCTGGCGGGGAACGTCTTGGTCGGCGGGTGCCGGCCCTCTTCGGGATCGCGCTCGATGCCGCGGAACGTGATGTTGAATTCACGGATGGCCCGCTGAAGTTCCCGGTTGCCATAGCGGGTCTTGATGTCTTCCATGACGGTTCGTGCCTTTTTGCTGGCAGTCCGCCGGCTCTGGGCCTTGAGGCTTTCGCGCAACTGGGCCAGCGTCACTTTGCCGCGATCCTTCTGGTTGCCCACGAGCTTGTTCTGGGCGCGGACCTGGGCGGCCATCGTCTCGGTCAGGGGCAGTTGCTTCGCATAGGCTTTCGGCATGATTCACCTCGGGCCGTTCTCGTCGCCAAGATGTTCGGGGATCACGTCCATGCCACGATAGGTCGGGTTGATAAGCCGCAGGGCGGTCGGCGGAATCCGGTTGCGGTTCTTGGCAGCCGTCTTCTTCAAGGCCCCGGCGATCTTGGCTTTCGCCTGGGAACCCTTGGTCCGGGCTTGGGCTTGCAGGTCCTCGCGCAGGGCGGCCATTTCCGCCTTGCTGCGGCGGGCAGCCAGGGCCTTGCGGCGGCCGTCCAGGCTGGTGGCCTCTTCCATGCTGACCTTGTTGTCGGTCTGTCTTGCGCGGGGCTTTGCCATCGTCACACTCCTAGTTCGCGGAGGGCTTGGATTTCCTCCCTGGTGAGCCGCCGCAGCGCCTCTTTGCGGGCCTGGACGAATCGTTCGTACTCGCGTTTCGCCGCCTGGTACTGTCGGAGCGCTTCGGCGTAGGCTTCCTGCCACGCTTTCTTGGTTCCTTCTCCGCTGCCGTGGCAGGCGGAGCATTGCAGGGATCGCTGGCCGCGGTCTTCTTCCGGGCCAGGGCGGTCGTTGGGGTCAGGGTTGCGGCCGTATCCACCGCAGGTGATGCAGGGCCACTGGACGGTGGTGAAGGGACAACTGTGCTGCTCAACGAAGTCTCGGAGGCTTCGGGCTGGTCGTCGGGGTCGGGATCGCATTCGTCGCTCGCGGATTGTGGAGCCCACGTTCCTTCCAGTACCGCGTAGGCCCGGCGGTTGATCTTCTTCTTGATCCACACCGGGAATCCCCGTGGGATCGCACCGAAGATGTCCTGCAGGCCGCGAACGCCCGTGGCCTCGCAGGCTTGCAGCCATTGCGCGTAATGCCGCTCGCAGTCCTCTTGCGCCGCCTTTATCGTCTTGTACAGGCGGTGCTTGCCGTTCACGAAGTCCCACATCTCGAAGGACTCGTCCGATCCGCCGTGGTGTGGGATGACTAGCCGCACGCTGGCCTGGAATCGGGCCGGCACCCGCACGCCGTAGATCGCACGCCGCCAGATGATCCGGTAGCCCTCGGGTGAGAACCACGTTCGACGGGCCTTCTGGTTTTGGCCGCGCTTCTTCTTGCGTGTGAAGCTGAGTTGGTTAGACGGCGCTGACACGTCGCTGGCTCATTTCAAGCGGTAGCGGGGATTCCCGATGCCGCTCCCGCGACCCCGCCGCGGGTGCATGGGGCTGTAGGTGTCGCGGAAGGCCGGCGGCTTGAGGATGGTCCGGTAGGCTCGTCGCTTGCCGCACTTCGGGCACTTGAACGGGCCCTTGGCGTTGGGGTCCTGCCACGCCTCGGAGTAGGCATCACAGGCTCGGCAATGGATGTCGTACAGGATCATGGGACCCTCAGACGATGCCGGTCTCGGGACCGGGGACGATCACGACGTTCTTCAGGTTGCGGATCGTCAGCCGCTTGCCGCTCGGGCTGTAGCCGACGATGCTGTCGTCCAGGACTTGCGTGACGTTCAGCTTGTTCAGGTACAGGTCGCTCTTGCGGCGGACCGGGTAGACGACGACATGGCCGGACTCGATGGTACGGCCGGTGAAGTCTGTGGCCGGCGTCATGCGGAAACCTCCAACGATTGGAATTGGGAGACGGGTGGCGGAAACTTGTGTGGGGACTGCCTGGACAGTTCCGCCAGGATGGTGTCGTAGGCAGCCTTGTAGTTGGCGACGTTGAACAGGCGGGTCAGCAACTCGCGGCCCGGCCGCTCACCGTGCAAGACCAGAGCCTTCATCTCCGGCCAAAACTTCGGATGGACGCCACATTGTTCCAGGATCAGTTCCAGTCGCTCCCCGCTCATGGTTGCAGCCCTCAAAGAGTGAAGTGTTGTCTCCTCACTCACACATTTCCGACTGGGCGCGGGGTTAGAGTGGATTTCTCGGACCGACGAGAGTTTTCAGGGTGCGATAGAGTAAATCCCACGCCAGCAGTCGTTTTCGCGGAAAATCCGTCACCGCGCAGTGCCGCCAGGGACGCCCGGCGGCGTTCCGCAGGTCGGCGAAATAGTTTCCGCGGGCCATGCTGCCAGTGCCGAGATTGGTAATTGTGCCGGTCGCAAGGGTTCGTTTGCGGGCTTCATCGCCGCCGGGCCACAATTCGATCCGAATGACGAGCATGGCCTAGCTCCGTGGTTGGCGGTCCACGCCTTCGATGTAGTCCACCCGATCCAGCCAGCAAGCCCGCTTGGGCGGTCGAGGCATCGGGGCGACGGCTTCCAAGATCGCCAGCTTTTCAGCCGGGGAGAGGGTCTCGATTGCAATGCGGCCGGCCAACTCTTCGGCTGTGATGTGCGGTTCATCCCAGGGCGGCGCGGTGCCGCGCGGCGGTGCCAGCGGAATCACCGGCGCACGCAGGTGGTCAAGATAGGCGACGGAGCATTCCATGATGCGTTATCCTTGCCAAACAGCACGATGGGGATAGTCGATCGGCGAGAGGCCATTTTCCGCGGCGATCTGCCGGCAATACTCGCGGTCCAACTCGATCAGGGTGCAGCGGAGATTGAGGCGTTTACACACACGGAGCGTTGTTCCGGTGCCGGCGAAGGGGTCCAGGACGGTGCCGTCCGGAGGCGTGGTGAACTTCAAGCACCGCTCGACCAGGCCCTCGTTGAGTTGCGTCGGGTGCCAAGTCCGCCGCTGCTTGCTGTTGCCAACGACGCGGGTGAAGTCGAACACGTCGCCCGGGACCCGGCCGCGGGGATCGGCCCGCTTGTCGCCGTTCTCTTGCCGCCACGACGGCACGCGGATGGCGTCGGGGAAGAGGGGGGCGTCGTGCCAGCGGAGCCGCAAGAGCGGCCGATGGTTGTTGCCCAGGTCAAAGTGGTTGTGCTGCCCGAACGTGAACGTTTGGACGCAGGGCTTGGCCTCGATTTGCTTGCCGTACTGGTCCTCAATCTCCGTCACGATGCGGCCGACATGGAAGGTCCATTTCGAGTTGTAGGAGAACCAGACCGTCTTGGCCTTGAGCAGGAAGGTTGAGAGCCATTTGCGGAGCAGGTCAATGTAATCGCTGTCCTTGCAGCGGTCGCGGTACTCGTTGTAGTTGAGTCCGAGATTGTCCGGCGGGTCCGCGAACAACGTGGCTACGGGCTCCAGGCCGTCGAGCACCTCCATGCAATCGCCGTTGTAGAGGTGATACTTCATGGTCACTGCTGTCGAGGGTTGCTGGGGCGCTGACCGCGGTACGATACGACGATGTAGGTGCCGAGCCAGCCGCCGGCAATGTAGGCAGCCACGGCCGCGAAGCACTTCTCCACGATCAGCACCGTCGAGACGATGGTGCAGAAGTAGAGCAGTGCGCTGTAATTGGCGGCCGTCAGCGGTCTTCGACTTGTGACGGCGTTCACACACGAAGTCCAGACCACATCCATGAGGAAGCCGCACAAGAACGCCAAGAAGATCACGCTTGCAGACATTGAGGACACCCTAGATTCCGGCTGCGGATTCGGCACGGCAGTCGTCGCACTGGACGACTGGCGTATTGTCATGGTGTACGTCGGAGGCGAAAGGATCAGCCTGCGGAAGGGCTGCTTCCCCGCGCAGGATCACGCCGCAGTAGCAGCGGCCGACCAGTCGGCGCAGGTCGGGCTTCTTGACCGCGAAGGTCTCTGGGTTGACCTTCCGGCCGCGGTACTTCAGTTCGCTTGGCTTCAACGGTCTCATGCTTGTCCCGGAAGTACGAGGCGGGGCGGCGGGGGCCCGACAACGCCGTTCGATTGTGCCTTGCGAACGGCGAAGATGATGGCTGGCTGCAGGTCGGTCAGGCCGTAGACCTCGCCCTCGCGGTCGTAGCCCAGCACGATGCTGGCTTGGTTGAGGCCCTGCTGATTGAGGCCCGTTTCCAGGGCGGCGAATATCTGTGCCAGGCGAGCCGGCGTTAAGTGGGCCATCAGAATCCGATTGCGGACTTCGACCGGAATCTCGTAACGAAGCGATCCGGGCGGCTGCACACCGGGTTGCTCGGGCTGGGGCTGCTCGGCCTGCGTCGATTCGGGCGGAACTTGTTCGGTGGACATAGCTGCCTTTCTCGGGGTCAAAAGTTGAATTGGGGCCGGCTGACCTGGTTGAACCAGTCGTCGTGCTCGCCGGCCGACGCGCCGAGGCCCACGGCCATCTCTTCCAACGACTGGCAGCGGGTGGCGTTCTCTTCCGGCGACAGGTCGGGGAACACCTGGCCGGACGTGATGGCCGTCCAGCAGCGGGCCACGCGGTCCTGGAGCTTCTGCTGATGCTCGGCCTTGATGCGTGCGCGGTGGTTGGCGATCCGCAGAAACGGCCGGGGCTGGGCCGGCTTGGCGACGACTTCCTCGATCATGCCGACCACGTTCTCGTCGCCGGGCTTCTCGCCGAGCAGCCAGCCGTAGAGGCAAAGCTGGTCGGCGTATTCATCGCTGCAATACTCCATGTAGCCGGCGTTGATAATCAGGCCACGGTGGTTGTACGCCAGGAAGTTGGCGTGCTCGGTGTTGTGACTCTTGCTCGGCTTCGCGCTCTGGTAGCCGTCGCGGCAGAGCATGTATCCCTTCGACGGGCTGGCCGCATACTTGGAGCAATACCCGTGGACCTTCCAATCCAGGATGCAGTGGATCAGGCCCAAGGCGAAGTCCAGGACGAAGCGGCAATCCGGCCGCCCGGTGAACGGCGCGCCGGCGATAATGCCATCAACCTTGAACTCAAATCGGGGTTTCTCGACCGACTTTGCGAGCAGCGCCAGCAGTTCGTCGAAGCTGCCGGTGAGCCGGTAGCTCTCGAAAACGTGCTGGCCGGCGGCCCGCGCAAAGTCCCGACACGGCTCTTCGACCTGGCTCTCGAAGATCGCCTCGAAGGCAAACTTCGGATCGGACCCTGCCCCGAAGAGGGCCGCGTGCAATGCGGACTTCACGTAAGCGTCGAAAGCGGCACCCACGGCCATCGGCGGTTCTTGGGGCAGCCGTGGGGCCGGCTGATCGGCCAAGTAGCGCAGGTAGAACTCCTGGGGGTTCTTCTCCCAGAGGGTCATCGACGAATAGCTCAGGCTCTTGGGAATGCGCATGGGTCAGGTCCAGAGGTGTCCGCGAACAGCAATCAGCCGGTGAGGGGAACGGTGGTCAATCCATCGGGAGCCGCTTGGGCCGTATCTTCGGCCGCGGGCCACTTTGCGCCTTCTCGGGCCACCAGGTCGTCGAATTGCTTCTGGACGGCCTCGGACACCGCAGGCCGTGGCTCGACAGCCGGCCAGTGGCCGAGGACGCCGGCAACGATGGCCTGGGTGCGAACGGCGGGCGGCAAGGCGGCCATCGCCTTGAGGCGGCTCAGGCAGCATTTTTTCGCCTTCTTGCCGCTGCCGCAGGGACAGAGCTGATTGCGGCGAATGTCCGGCCGTTCCTGGACCGGCAGCACAGGACCGTGATACTTGTGGTACTTGGGCCGCTTGGCCGGCGACTGCGGTATGTCAGCGGAAACGTGGATCACGTCGGGGCTCATGGAATCACCGATGGGGACCGGGGGACGGGGCGGGCGGCGTCGGACGTGGTGCAGGCGGGGCGGGGTGCGGGGCCGGCGGCGGTCCGGGTGACGGTCCGGGACCGGGATGCGGTCCGGGCGACGGCCCGGGGCCAGGCCGAGGGCCGGGATGCGGACTGGGCCCGGGATGCGGTGGTTGGGGACCCGGATGCCGGGGACCAGGGACGGGAACGATTACCGGCGGCTCCGGCACGATGATCGGGGCCGGCACGATGATCGGCCGAGGACACGGAACAAGGATCGGCACCGGAACCGGCACCGGGCGGCGTAGAGGCCGCGGTCGGATCAGCGGCCGACAGCCGACGACGGCCGCCAGGATCAGCAGCAAGACACACAGTTTGCCGTAACGCATGGGAAACTCCTTACTGTTCATGGCCCCAGGGAATCTGGTGCCAGATGCGCTCGTGGTAGTAGAACAGGACGAGCTTCACGAGGAAGCAAATCAACGTGAAGACCGCGCACCCGCCGATGTTGCCGAACATGACGTAGGCCATGCCGAAGCACACCAGGTTGCTGAACGTCTCCCAGGTCAGCGCCTTGGTGACGGTGCGCTTGCGCGCGCTGTTGTCATGCTTCAAGAGGTGTCTCATTTCTTGACCCTCCGCACGCGACGGCCGACCTTGCAGCGGTTCGCGGATTCCGGGCAGTTCTCGCCCATCCAGTTGAAGAAGTACCAACGGTTGAGCCGGTCGATCACCGGGTCGTGGGCGATGTGCCGCAGGTAGCTTTTCACCTGGTCCCAGGTCGAGAAGATCAACTCGAACGGAAGTGTGCCGAAGAGCCAGTCCGGCGTGTGCTCGATGCCTTGTTCGATCCGCACGAGGATCGGTTTCTTCATGCGGTTCGCCCAATACAACTCCTCATACGTTCCGCAGGCGTGGACCTGGAGATCGAGGTTGACGACCAGGAAATCGCAGATGTCCACCATCCGCAGATCGACGGGGCGAATCTGCTTCATTTGCGTGCGGATGAACTCGAAGTCGCCAGCCCGTTTCGCCTTGTGGCGCAAGGCCCGGTTCTCCAGGTCCTCGACGCCGATGTCGATAGGCTTGCGGGTCGGGTCCAGCCAGAGGATTTTCAGGTCCTTGAGGCTGGCGATCAGGTCTTGACGCCAGCCGACGCCGCCGTCCGTCACCCGGTCCATCGCGCCGCAGAGGTAGCCGCGGTTCAAGGCCAGTCGATTTATCTTCTTCATGGCGTACTCTTCATGCTGTCGAGAACGGCCCGATAAGTTCGCTGCAATTCGGCGGAAGCCTTCGACGTGACCGCGTGTGTCCGATCACAAAACTCTTGCCATGACTTGTTGGTCTGAGGTGTGAAGAGTTCCACCTGATCGAGAAAAGCGCGCCATGCTGACCCTGTGCGAATGAAGAACTCGGTCCATCTTTCTGGTGGAAGCTGCTCGTACACGTCGTAGAGCACGCTTTTCACGGCAACAGGCCCTCGTAACCGGAAAAGCCGACCCCGAGCCGCGCGCAGCCCAGGCCCAAGTACAGGCAGGCGTCCTGGTGGGTCTTGATGCCGCCGCTGGCCTTCACTTTGGCGTTCTGGCCGACCGCTTCGACCATCAGTTCCACGGCCCAGGGCGTCGCGCCGCCGGGACCAAAGCCGGTGGACGTTTTCACGTAGCTGACGCCGTGATCGACGCAGAGTTGGCAGGCCAGGAGGATTTGGCGCGGCTGGTAGTAGCAGCTTTCCAAAATGGCCTTGACGGGAACGTGCTGGTTGTTGGCCACCTGCAGGACGCTCTTTAGCTCTTGTTCCACTACGCCGGGCCGGCCTTCCAGGAAGCGGCCGTAGTTGATTACCATGTCCAGTTCGATGGCTCCATCTTCGATTGCCCGCTTGGCTTCCAGTGTCTTGATCTCCGGTGACACGTTGCCATGCGGGAAGCCGATCACGGAGCACACGCGCCGCGTGATCTGCTTGGCGACGGCCACGTTGTAGCTGGCGACACAGACGGAAGCGGCTCCGATCTCTTCCACCTCACGGGCGGCCCCGGTCACGTCTTGAATCGAGGCGTCCGGCCGCAGCACGGCGATGTCCAGCGTCGGGATAATCTGCTCCCGGGTGAGGGCAGGAAACTCCCGCGGCTGGCTGCCTTCGCGGATCACGTCGGTGGGAATCTGGTCGCTCATTTGTCGCTTTCGCTCGGGCAGTTCTTCTCGCAGGCCGCCAGGAACAGATAGATGTCGTTGGCGTGGCCGATGAACTCCATCTGCTTGCGTTTGGGCAGCGCCTCGAACACCTCCTTGAAGATGTCCGCAACCGCCTTCGCTTCCTCTTTCGTGAAATCACCTTGGGCCATAGGAACCTCCGCGTTGACGGGGTGTCTTGCTGTAGCACACCTCGAAGTTGAGTCGGAAGAGCCTTTCTTCGCGCGGCGTGACATGCCCGTGGCCGAACCAGGGCCAGTAGTCGTGCATGGCCTCGTGGGCAATGACCAGCGACGTACACTCCGGGCTTTCCAAGAGCATGGACGTGTCCAATGTGATGCCGGGGCAGAACGGCCAATTGCAGCCGATGGCCTTGCCTTCCACGCAGCCGCCGCTGAATAGCGGCATGAACATCACGTCCCAGGGGCCGATCTTGTTGTAGCGCCGGATCGCGTAGTCCAGGATGCCACGCAGGTCGGGATCATTGCAGCGGTCTCGCAGTAGCGTGAGGTGCGTGATGCACTGGTCGAGGTACTTCTGCTCCGCTTCATGCGGACCGGTTGTGGCGTAGTAGAGGCCGCCGACGTAGGCGGGCGCGGACGCGCCGACAAAGAGGCCAACGACGGCGATCAGGGGGTAGATTGCGTACCGCAGGTATCCCACACTTCGCCAAGCGCTCGCCTTAGCCTGGTGGACAATATCGCTGATAGTCTGGACGGTGATCGTGATGTCGGACATGATTCGAGACTTGGAGGACGCCGTTAGAATCCGCTGGAAGCGATCTGGATGCGTTGCAGGGCTTGTTCGTAGGTGGCTCGCTTGATCTCGGCGGCGAAGGCTTTTCGGCCCATTTCCGCCGCCGCGATGGCGGCGGTGCAGAGGCCGCCGAACGGCTCCCAAACCACGTCCCCGTGGTCGGAAGAGCTTTTGACCAGCCGCCGCATGAGTGACAGGGGCTTTTGGTTGGGATGGATCACCCCGTCACTGCCCTTGATGCGTTCCTTGCCGCGGACGGCCGGCACTTGCCAAACGTTGGTCACGCCGACTTCGCAATGGAACTTGCCGCGAAGCTGCTCCCATTGCGAAGACAACAAGCTCGTTTTGCCGTCGAGTGAAAAGTACGGGCGGCCGGCGGGATCGCCGTTGGCGTTGGCGTACTCGACCAGCCGTTGGAATACGTCAGGCGGCGGAAAATACCACAAATGGTCGCCCGTAAGGTACTTGCGCGTGGCCGCGTTCTTCACGCCGCAGGCTGCATTGGCCTCCGCAAAGCGGAGCCTCGTCCGTCGCCATTCGTTCCGCAGCCAATCCTGGGCTGAAAGCGCCGGGGAGCCGGCGGACAATCGGAATTGGGGCTCGCGGACGTAGTGAACGCAGACCTCGCTGACAATGGGAAACTTTCGTAGGGTCTGAGTGTTGGTGTTGCCGGCGACGTGCGCGAGGCCCTTGTCCCAAATACAGCACGCGCGATACATCCAGCCCGCCTTCCGCAGAACGGGGTGGACTTCCGCCCAACCGACTTCCGTATTCCAGAACCAGAGAGTTGTCGTCGGGGTCGCATGGCGAGTCCATTCGGCAATATGCGGTTCGTACCACGCGGGGAGTTGTTCAGCCCGTTTCAGGTCGCCGTCGTAGCCGTTGAGCCCGTAGGGACCGTCCGAGACAATGAGTGTCGGCGCGTCCCACAAGGGGTAGTGATCCAACGCATCTCCGCAGCAAAGGTGAACCAGGGAAGCGTCAACGCCCCTGAGTTCCCCTTCACGGCAGGTGTCGGGTTGTTGGATCAGTTGGTCCACTGCTATTCCTTCACGTAACCGTTCGCTGCCGATGGGCCGCCATGCTGCATCAGCCTTTCTTGGTTGCAACATAGGCCGCCGCGCAGATGGCCCCGAGACCCAGGATCATGCACACGGCGGCAGCCGGCGGCGTGGTGATCGTGATGACGATGCTGCCAAGCACGACCACGGTGATGGTGACTAAGGTGCTGTCCATTACTCGCCTCGCAGTCGCTTTACGGTTTGGAGGTAGTAGGTCTCGCAGTTGCGGCAGGCGCGGCAGTAGCTTGAGTCGAGGCTGCTGCACATGGACACAAGTCGATTGCCGCAGAAGCGCTGCATGACCCATCGCATGAACGCCTTGGTTGGGCACCAGTAGGAATTGATGTGCCGGACCTTCCACTCGTAGCACCGGCTGCCCACGGCCCGGTGAACTTCGTCGGGCACCACGGGCTCATGGTCGTAGTAGGCCATGAAGGTGATGACGCAGGGGACCTTGGCCGCCGTCCAGGCAGCGACGGCCTTGTCCACCAGCGCCAGGTTGGTGGCCGACGTGCGGAGCCGCACGAACATCAGGTTGGGGGCCGGTGAATACCAATCGTCGCCGTGCCAAGCCGGCCAGGCGTACCGCCCCTCGTCTTCCTCCCTCGGGTTGGCCGTCAGGACGACCGGCCCGGGGAAATCGAACCGTGGACGGCTGGTGTTAAAGAAGAATCGCTTGTATCGTTGGGCGGTTTCGATCACCAACTCGCGCTGGTTGTTGCTGTCGTTGCCGCAGTTCATGCGCACGATGCCGTCGCCGACTTCCTCGGGCGACGGGACGTGCGGCTTGTCGATGGGCACGTAGTAGGCTCCCGGCCGGTTGTAGAAGCACTGGTTGCAGCCGATGGGGCACGGCCCGACTTGCGGGATGCAGTCCCAGAACGGCGTGCCTTCTTGCTTGGGGTTGCGGACGCTGCTCACGGTGCGGTCTCATGGTTGAATGGATGCTCACTCACCGCTTCCGTTCGGCAGGGGTGTCGGTGCCTACAGGCCCCCTCGTCAGGCTTCTCCCAGGGGCAAGTCATCGTTCTCGCCGACGATCTGTTCCGTCCAGTCACCCGCCCGATAACGCTCCTGGCAGTAGGCGTCGATCACCGCGGAGACCTCGGGGTGCGCCTCGCGGTGCGCCAGGATGGCGCGCTGGTCATTGTGGCGGACACGTTCCAGGCGGCAGGGGTGAGTGATTCCCGCGGCACGCAGCGCAGCCCGCAATTCGCGGTAGGTCTGGCAACTGGCGTTCAGGTCGTCGTTGCCGATGAAGAAGAAGGACTGCCACAGATCATTGATCTGGAGTTGAAGGTGGTGCATCATCTTCATTCTCCTGATCCCGGCGGTCTTTCTTCTTGAGGTGGCTGCGGAGCCGCTTGGCCCCTTGTCGCTTGGCACGGTGCCCGTGCCCGTCATGCGTATTGAAACAGCGAGTGTCGTTGGTTTGCGTCCGGGCGACGGCCATGATCTCGGCACGCTTGACGTGGCTCACTCCGCGTCCCTCCGTCGCCAGTAACGGGCCTCCTTCGGGATGCCGTCGTCGGTCAACTCGCGGTACTTGAACGTCACCGTCTGGCCGACCTTGAAGGACTTGCCCTGGAAATGGGCCGGCACGTCCTGGCCCGGTTTCCCGGCCGCCGTCGCCGCCATGTCGGCGTTCAGGAACTCGCGCTCGGCGTCGGTGAGGCCGGACAGTTCCAACCGCTTGCCTCGGTAGTCCACGATCAGGGCACCGATCTTGCCCAAGAGGCGACTGCCCTTGACCGTCTCCCGGCCGCTGGTGAAACCCGTCACGCGGGCCTCGGCGTCCTGGAAGGGCTTGTATTTGAGGATGTTGCGGTGCCGTTTGGGCGTCCAGATTCCTTCCGGGTTGCGGATCACGACGCCCTCGCCGCCCTTGTCCAAGACCCGTTGCAGGTAAGCCTCGACCTGCTCGTGGGCTTCGCCGGGCACGTCGATCAGCTTGGTTTGTGGATGCAGGTAGCAGACGGACTCGGGATCAAGGTTGTCCAAGGCGTCATGGAGAAGCGTCACTTCTGTGTCGAACGGCTGGCAGGCTTGCAGGAACTTGAAGTGGTCGCCCAGGCAGCGTTTCGGTACGGGGACGCCCTCGAATCGCTCACCGCGCTCGTTGAGCCGTTTCCTGATCCACGCTTCGATGGTCAAGTAATCGACGTTGCGGACCATGTTGGCATTCTTGATCTGTCCCGTGCTGAACACCGCTCCCAGAGGCGGCGTCGAATAGACCGCGAAGACGATCTTGTCGAAGCGCTCGTCGGGGGCGTCGCCGCCGCAAATGCTTCGGCACAGTTGGAACTTCCCGCGGCCGGCCCACAGTTCACCGTCGAGCGGGACGCATGGGAGCCTATTCAGCCACCAGTCTGGGGCCATGATCGGGTTGCCGTAGCGGCTCCACAGGCCGGTGGCGAGCGGCTTGATCTTGGCCTTCTTCTGGCCGGTCTTCGGGTCGATGATGCTGGCCCAGGGCACGGATTCCGTGGGCAGACCGCGGGTCAGGCCGCCGTCCCAGAAGCAGCGGGTGCCATCCAGCTTTTCGCTGATATACCAGCCGGCGACGTTCGCCTTGGCGGGATTGTAGTGCTCTGCCAGTTGCAGGAATTCGCGTCGTGCCATTTATGGGGCCTTTGACGGGCGTGGATTGTCCTTCTCGAATGGTTCCCACACTCACACATTTCCGAAGCCGCGCGCTGCTAGAGTGGGAATCAGAGAAATTGCTCCAGTTGGGCCTCCAGGGCCTCGAACGGGTCCTCGCCCCACCGCCGGTTCCACGGGCGGGGAACCAGGACAGCGTGGCCGCCACCGGCCGTGAATCGCTGAATGTTGACTTCGTTGTCGTCGATCAGCAGGGCGTCCGGGCGTGCCAGGAGATGCTTGCGCGGAGTGATGACGTACTGCCGGTGCGTCCACGGCGGCAAGTGGCGATGAATCCAATCCAGCTTGCCGGCGAGGCAGTCGGGCGACTTGGTGGGGCAGGTGGCGATGTAGACGTTTTCACGTCCGACCAGGTGGGCGGCACGATGGAGCACCCACGGAAAGATTTCCGCAGTAGGACATTCCGCCCAATGGGTGCGCAAGACTCGACGCCAGAAGTCAGCCGGCGTCGGATACTTGACGTAGCCAAGAAGCTGGTTGGCGGCCTTTTCGACCTCAAAGCCCGAGTCGGTCGGGTACTGCTGGTAGTCGCGCGGATCGACAGCGTGCGTGGTGATGTCCAACAGGTGCATCGCCAGCGTGTTGCAGGTGTCGTCCAGGTCGAGGAAGATGCGCCGAATCATGGGGTCTTGCTCGTGCGGGTGGAACCATCGAACCAGCAATGAAATACGCGCTGTTTCAGAGCTTGCAGTCTCCTCTGGACTGTGCTCTTCGTCAGACCGACACGCTGCCCGATTTCAACCAGCGTGTAGCCTTCCTCGTGCAGCCGCAGGCACTCGCGTGTGACTTCGGAATCACAACACGCATTGATAACGTCACGCAGGTCTACCGCTTTGATCTCGGAACACGTTTCCAGCGTCTCTGGCAACGCATTGAAGACTGCGGGCGTTTCCAGCGGCCGTTTGTTCTGCGCGTAGAGTTTGCGCGTGGCCGACGGTACGTGAATCGTGCGTTCTTGTGGCAGAACAGTCCGCACTTCGCGCAGGATGAATCGTCCCAGCCACGGGGCAACCGACTGGAAGGGAACCTTGCGGCCCACCTGTGCCAGCTTTGTGACGGCCTTGACCAACCCGATGTGGCCAGCCGATACCAGGTCATCACGCAGGTAGGCTGCCCCGGGGACTTTGCCGATGAATCCGTTGACCACGGCGACAACCAGACCGAGATTGTTGACGATCATGGCATCACGCGCAGCAAGATCACCAGCAATGACGGCTGCGTAAAGCTCGTTGTTTCGTTGGTTGACCCGATTGGTTGTATTCCGTGTCGTCATGCCGCACCTCCGGTCCGGTCCAAGCACCAGAGGTGCGCAGCGATGAACGACCGCCGCTCACAGTTCTCGCGGCTGAAGCGATACGTTACGCCATCTGGGTCGTAGACCCAGCCGTTGCCATAGGCGCACGCATGGCCGTTGCCGTGTACGACTCCATAGCCATCCATGACGCCGCGGGTTCGTTGGATGACGCGCGTGAACCGATCCCAGGCACGCGATTCACTGAAAAGCTGCAACTCGGGATTACCGGGTGCGGAGTAGAGGCAGGGGAGCAATTCGAGGTACGTGACCGCGTAGCCGTGTGCCCGGCACACGTCGATCAATTCCTGCGGATGAAAACCGCGCCGGCACAGCGGCTCCCGCAGTGCTGGCCAGACGATCTGGCTGCCGTCGTGTCCGATTTCGGCGAGGACCTGGTTTACCGGCAGGTCGAGAGCCATCGCAAAAGACGTGGGCAGGCACGTCCAGCGCGTGGGCTTACGTTGTAGGCGCATAGTGTCCCCTCACGAGGCGGATAAGCACGGTGCCGGCGCGAACGATCAGGTGGGCGTAGACTCGCCTTCGCGCCTTAGCTCGTCGAGCATCCTGTCGATGTCAGCCTGGGTCGGAATCGGAGCCCAGGTCCTCTTCCAGTACGCTCGCCAATTCGGTGGCTTGAACAGCTTGTTGTATTCTTCTTGGCTGGCGGCAGTGAGAATCCAGATGCCAATGCCGAAGGATTCCCACACCGGCCACTTGCGCTTCTGGTCACGGGTGAAGCTGTACCGCTTCGGTTGCTTCACGTCGATCCAGCGGGTGCCCCACTTGGGATGCGCGGCATACAGATCGGGAAAACCGGTCTGGTACAGGTTGCCGTGCGTCCGCTCGACGTGCCACCCGCGGATCGTCAGATAGCGGATCACGTCCCTCTGAATGTGCCACTCAGGGCCGTGGATGGGACGCCTAATGCGCATCACAGCATCTCCGCGGCTCGAATCTTGACCGGAGCCGCACCGCCCTTCTTCTCGGCCCAGTTGTCCATCGCCTCGAACCAGGTCATGCCGATCAGCGGCACCTTGTCGCGGAACGACTCGACCGTGCGGCGGACGGTCGCCGTGATGTCCGGTGTCAGGCTGTGCCTGGTGACGGTCATCAATTCGTCGTGGACGTTCAGCGGTGCGATCATCAGCGGATGGATACCTGCAGGCTGCAGGTCCCATAGGGCCCGCTGCACGGATTTTGTGATCTCGGCACCCGGACTCTGGATTTCGTGATTCGCGGCGGCCCGCATGTTGGCCGCCTGCATCTGGAATGCGGCCCCGTAGAGAGCGCTGGCGACCGCCCCGGCCGCGGTCTGCACCCGATCGCGCCGCACGACCTTGATCTTCACCTCTCGCCAGTGCTTGGGCGTGTTGCGGGCCAAGTCGAAGAGGGCGTGGCAGATTTTGTTTTCCAGCGTGAAGTAGCGACGGAAGCCGAGGAAGGTTTCGACGTACTCGGCGGGCGTGGCCCAGATCACGGCAGAACCGATGCCTGCGGGTTGCCGCATCGAACAGAAGGCGTCGAACGTCTTGCGGCGAGCCTTGTCGATGCCGGGATACCGTCTCACGAAGTCCGCATAGGCGGCCTTGGCCCGCGTCTCGGTGACGGCCAACTTCTGGACCAGCGTGTTCCAATCGCCACCGTACACCAGGGCGAAGACGCCACGCTTGCCCTTGTCATACCAGTCGCTCTCGGCACCCGAGGAATTGACGACCTCGGCGTAGCTCAAACCGGACAAGGCCATGCCGAACAGAGCATGGAGCTTCTGTGGCGTCAGGCCGGTCGTCTCGCATTCTCCGCACGGCTTGCCGCTTTTCTTGTCCCGACCGGTGCCGGCGCACTTTGGGCACGGCCCCTTGGTCGTCAGGTCCTTGCGGAGGGCCGGATCGTTGTAGACCGCATCCGCAATCGTCACCTCGAATGAGTCGAAGTCCCCGCCGCAGAGGATCATGTCTTCCCAGGCGAGCGGGAACATGCGGCGCACGTCCTTGGCGTGCTTGATCCCCTGGGGATTCAGGCCGTCAGCCCCCGCCATGCGGCTCGACAAGGTGCCGATTACCACGAAGCTGGCATGGAACTTGCCGGCCAAGAGCAGCTTGTCGTAGAGTTCCACCTCCTTGCCGGCGATCTTGACCGCCAGCACCTCTTTCGCGCGGGTGGCGGCGGGATGCTTGCCGGGCTCCAGGAAGCCAGTGCCGCCACAGCGAGCACAGCCAAGCGTCCCTTGGCACCTGCCGCACGGCTCCCGGGTCTCAATCTCCCAGTTGGCGATGGCTTCCAGGTTGCTTTTCTTGGTGGATTCGCTGAGGACGATCGCCTCGGTGGCGTCCATTGCCGCCGTGACGTAGGCTCGCACGTCGCCAGGCTTGTGGATGTTGACGGGGCTGTTGGCGACAACCGCCTGGGCCTTGGCGAGCAACTCCTGCATCCCGGGCTTGTTGATGTTGAAGCCATGCCAGCGGATCACGGGGACCATGCACGCCAGCGTCGAGTCGTTGTCCCCGGGGGCGGGACAGCCGAAATGCTTGTCCAGGGCCCGCGTGTAAACGATGTCATCGTTGGCGTACTCGCGGGCGTCCGGGCGGGTGGCCCAATGCTCGATGTGCTTGCCGATCACCGCTGGCCAAGCGTGGCCAAGGAGCTTGTCCTCGGGGCCGTGGGGGGCTCCCCGCACGTCGTCGTCATGGTCGCTTTCCAGCACCAGGTCCGTGAGGGCCTCATCCGTGGCGAAGTTGCCGTTGGGGCGGCCCTTCTTGCGCCCCCACACCTCCCAATTCCACTCCGGCCGTGAGACGGCCAGCGCGGTCGGCGCGTAGCCCAACTCATACGGCCGCCAGGAAGGCGGCGGCTCCACGTCCTTGAAATGGAACTTGGGCTTGTAGCCCATCGCGTGTTCCGCGAGGAACTTCAAGCCGCCGGCCGGATTGAACTTCAGCACGACATCCTTGAAGTCCGTGTCGATGTCGCCGAAGCGGTCCCGGCGGTCGAAGACCTGCCACTTGGGGGCGTCGGGATCGGCGGACCGAGCGAAATAGATGTTGTCCAACTGGCCCCGTCCCTCAAGCTCACCAGCGAGGGCATAGGCCAAGGAAGAGGGCACCCGCTTGATGCGGATGTCCTCGCGGGCCATGAGAGACTGATATGGCCCCTTGCGGGAATGAAGCATCAGGTCCAGGGCGCACGCCGGCTTGACGCAAGGGCCGTCCTGTCCCCGAGGCTCCAGCAAAGCGATTTCGTTGACGTGCTCCCCGGGAATCCAGTCGGGGTCGCAGAGCCGGAAGATCGTGTAGGTCTTGGCAATATGGAACCAGTCGAACGCCAGATTGAAGCCGACGACCGTGTGCTCGCAAAGCCACTCGATCAGGCGCAGGGTGTCGCGCACCGATCGCCGCCAAACCTCGTGCAGGGTGATCGGCCCTTCGTCCTGCGCCCACTGCAACAGCACCATCATGCTGTGCAGGCCGCAGGTCTCGGAATCCAGGTACAGCTTGCTCATGCGTCGTACTGGCCGAGGCGACGAAGTTGCGCGCGGGCCGCCGCGATCTCGGTGCCGGCGTTGAGAATGCCGATTTCGTCGCCGTCGTAGGTCGCTTCGTAGAACACCTCAAGGCCCAAGGCCAAGGACTGCCACGCTGTACGCGCCGTGTCGATTTCGGCCACTTCAGCAACGGCGTCCGCGGCCATTTTGCGGGTCCTGGCTGCCAGCCGGTGGTACAACACCACCAGAAGGAGACAGCCGATGCTGGTCACGAAGAGAAACGGATTGAACTCGATCATGCACTCCTCCAAAGTTCCGGCTGCGGGACTCCCGGCCTCTTCGCACGACGCCCTGCCAGCCACGGCAGTGGATACCATTACGGGTCAGGCTTTACCCATCCCAGTCACCCGCCGTGCGGTTATGGGTTCAGTGCCTACGGGCACACGCCGGGAGTCGCCGCAGTCTCAAAGACGGTATAGTGCCAGGTGTCGCCCTTGACTTGGGCGGATAAGACGGGACCGGACCGATAGCATCCGTTGCGAAAACGAATCACCATCGAGAGCCCCCTGCCGATCCAACCTTCGACATCTGTTGACGCCGGATAGTGGCCGGCAAGGAATTGCCCGACTGTTGGCCGGCGCAGCACTGGATCGGTCGAACTGATCTCCAGCAGGGTGGCGTGGGGGACGATGACCACCATCTCATAGACGTGCTGGGCCGTCTCAATAAGCAGGCGTGTGCCGGCCTTGAGCCGTCGCACGTCGATTCCAGGCTGCGCTCGCAGCTTATCCAGCAACGCGGTCATCGTGTCCTCACTCACACATTTCCGTTTGCCTCGTTGATTTGAGCGGCCGTCTCGATGTCACGCTCGAATTCTGCGTTGCTGATGTAGCCTGCACACCAGGCTCCCATACGGGGGCCAAGTCCCGTGATCCCCCGGGCTAACATCTTGGCAACCATCTCGTTGATTTGTGCCTTGGAACGCCGACTGTTGAATTGGCGGCGGCCATTTGGCCCCAAGGGCTGCAACCGCGCCGTCTTGCCGTGCTCACGCTTCGCGTCTACGATGCGTTGTGCCGCCTTGATCTGATCGGCCGGCGTATTCAACTCCACGAGCATCGCTATGTGCGATGCAGCCAAGAGTCCTGTAGCCGCAAGCTGCTGAACCTCAGCCGGCAACGTCAGCAGCCGCAACCGGTCGTGAATCCAACGAGTCGGGCGCTTGATCTCTTGGGCGGCGACACGCAGAGCCACGCCCCGCGGGTACAGGCGGCCTAGCGCTCGTGCTTCCTCCAACGTATTCAGGTCTTTGCGTTCCAGGTTCTCGACGAAGTTGAGCATCCGTGCGTCACGGTCACTCAACCCCGTGCGAATCATCGCCGGGATGCGCGGCCACTGCAAAAACACTTCAACCGCCTTGAAGCGACGGTGGCCGGCGATCAGGCGATAGTCGAAACCTACAGGCTTCTCACCGGCCACGTCCTCGATTGGCTGGACAACGACCGGAAAATCCAGCCCCTTTAGCTCCACTCCACCGCCGCGCGTAGCAATGTTGTCCGCCAGGTCGCGCACGGACTCCAGCGTGAACTCGCCACGGCAGTTGAACTCAGCGTCGTAGTAGATGCGGTCCAGCGGCAGGGCGTAGGCGTTATACTGTGACAGGGGCTCGATCATCACGAGCGTCCACGCTTTATCTCAAGGCATTCAGGTAAGGAATCGCCTTGTCACCGAGCCACTCCCACACTGATGTCTGGCCGTTGTCGCTGATGAAAACATAGGTGTCGTGGTCGCGGGCCCAGGAGCCGGTGTTGAAGTGGTAGTCGCCGATCTGGCCGGCGACATGCGTATGGCCGTAGACCACCACGTCCGCTTGCTTCTCCCGGCGGTACTTCTCCACGCCTTCGACCATTTCGGCTTGGCGACCGTGCTGGAAGGTCATAGTCCGCCACAGAGTCAAGGCGTTTTCCAGGGTGCCGACGAACTCATCCTCGACCGGATGTCCGTGGTGGAAGGGCCCCCTGTTGCGGTCCTCCAACACGCCGCTAATGATGGCCGTGATCTCACCGGTGCCCGGGTCCAGGTCGCAGCAGTACGGATCGGCTTCATGGCCGTGGAGGAAGGCGAACCGCCGTCCGCCGATGGTCTCCTCGAATGGGCCGCGCGATCGCTGGAACAACGGATGGTTGAGCATCAACGGGCTGCCGATCAGCGGGGCCAGCGCATTGTCGTGATTGCCGATCACCCACTCTGCGCCCATCGCGTCGAGCCGGTCCAGAAGGGCTCGGTAGGCCACGACGGTGCCGCCCAAGTTGGCTTGCCACCAATCGAGGAGATCTCCTAGAACCCGCAGCCGGCCGCCGGAGTCCTCCACGAAATCCAGAAAGCGGCCGAAGCGCTCTTCCCGGCCGTTGTAGGCGAAGTTGTCGCGGAAACCACGGTTCGTGGCGTGGAGATCGCTGACGCAAAACGTAGGCATGGCTGACTCCTATCGCAGGCGAATCTCGTCGAGGGTGCGGTAGCCGGGCGTCCCGAGCACGCCATCCATGAACCCCAGGTCCACGGCCTCTGCCGCCGGCATGTACCATTCGCGGACCTCGTTCATGTGTTGCCGCAAATACTCCCGCACGCGGTCTTTGGAATAGCGGTTGCGACGGAAGAAGGGGCCCTTGCAGCACTTGGCCGCGTAGATCGCCAGCATCGTGGCGTCAAGCCGCTCGTTCTGCCGGGCCTCGGCCACAAAGCTGCGGGCGTCACCTTCGTAGGCGGCTGTGCCGAAGTGAACCATGAAATCGCAATTCGGCATAATCACCCGTCGCTTGGCCGCCTGGGGGATGACGCTCGACATGCTCCGTGCATGGGCGTGCGCCAGCAGCGTCACCGGCGAGCGGGCGGCCAGAATGGCGTCGTAGATCGCTATGCCGTAATTCCAGTCGCCGCCGCAGGTGCATTGATGCACGAGGATCGGCTGGTGGTTCAGGCCGTCCAGGAAGAGCAGATTCTTGATGAAGGTGTTCGCACACGTCCAGTCAATGCCGTCGTCGTCATTCTCCGGGTTGCTCATCAGCACGATCTCGCGCGTGTCCGGGTTGATCCCGAAGGCGTGCAGATCGTTGAGCAGTTCGGACCGCTGTGAGAGACTGCGGCGCGGGCGGCGTTGAGGCGATCGCTTGGGCTTCATAGCGTCAATCACCGTCTCCGATGCAGTAGTGGTTCACGAGCAGGTCCATGACCTGGTACAGGGACAACTTGTGGGCGTACAGCAACGTGTCGCCGTAGCGCAGCATCAGGCGGTAGCGGACCACCTCGCCGGTCTGCATCCGCGCGTCCCAGAATGCGCGGTCGCTGCACACCAGCCGCTCTTGGGCATCACAGGCACCTCCGACGAAGATCGCTCGCATGTCTCACCAAGGACGATAGGACCAGTAGTACGGGTACGACCACCAGTAAGGCCAGTCGCCCCACGCCTCGTAGATATGCGTCCCGTCGTGATAATGGCTGTACTGCCAGCCCCACTGGTGATAGGTGCTGGTATCGGGCGCGTAAGCCGGCTCCGGCTGGGCATACTGGTACACCCGTTGCCCTTTGGCATCGTGGGTGTAATAGCTCGGCCGGAATATCCAGCTACTTTCTTCGCCTTGTGCCGATGCAGCACAGAGCAACAGCAGAAGCAGCCCGAGCAAAATCTTCATACGAAGGGGTCCGTCGTGAAGTTGAACACCAGGGTGTCTTCCTTCCTCAAGTCCATGTCCTCCGGGACAACGACTCTGGCTACCGGGCCGCCTGCAAGTTTCCTTCCCAGCGTGTAGTAGGCCCGCACAGCGCTCACCTCTTCACCCTTCCGAAGGCAAAACAGGTCGAGTCTCAGCTTTTGTTCCGGCATGACCGCACCTCCGTGAGCCGATCAATCAGACCGTCGATGTCGAAGTGCAACTCGTCGCCGGTCGCCAGCGTAATCCCGCCAGGCGGGAACACCACGCGGCAGGTGCCATCAAGGCACCACTCGATCAACTTCGCGGTCACTTCCAATCGCTGGATACACTCGCCATCGCGCCAGTGCTCGATAGTTGAACGTCCGACTCGTTTGGGCATGACGCACCTCTTACGGCGGTCAGCACGGTGCCGGCCGCAGGTCACAATTCCGGCTTGCTGCCCATCCGCCGTGCGACAGCCAACCCTTGGGCAATCGCGCGCTTCTTGGCAGTCTCCGTGCTGGCCCTATTCCCGGGGGTGTAGGCGTACTTGGCACCATGCTGCCCCCACTGGAAGGCCGGCTTCCCGTTCTTTGTGGTCCGATGGACTGGCATGGCGATCAGATGAAAAGGCGGAGGATGTAGCCGAACAACAGGGCCCAGGCGCTCTCGACGAGCAGGCTGCACCAGCCCAGTTCCTTTTGCTTGCCGCGCAACAGGAAGGTGAGGAAAAGCGCCAAACCGAGGGCTGCCGCGACGGACAGTGGGGCCAGGCCAAAGACCGGCACGATCAGCCAGCCCCAGAGGACCGACAGGCAGAGGCCGCGAACGATAATGGCGACCGAGGCCAAGAGAAGGCCACCGCAAATAGCCACGAGAAACGCGATGCCGTAAGCGACCAGATCACTGACGCTCGGCTGGCGACGATACGACGAGAACATGGGTGCTGTCTCTCAGGGGTTAGGATCGAATGGGACCGACATCGCGGCCACCGTCGATCAAGTACCGGCAGGGGCCTGACTTCTCACGCTCATGGCGCAGCTTGACGTTCATCCGCCAGGTGATGCCATGCTTGGGGTTGACGCCGTGAATCCATTGCGAGGGCTCACGGTAGCCGGACAACGAGTTGTAGGCGAAAGAATCGGTGCCCACCCACGAGCCGTTGACCAGTAGTTCACCGTCAACGTCCGACAGGATGCTGGCCGCGTGGTGATGGCCCACGCAGAAGTAGCGGCAGCGCTGCGCACCGGCCGCGGCCCCCAGGGCGATCAGGCCCTTTTGCCGGCGAACCATGCCGTACCAGGGAATGCCGCCGTTGGATCGCACGTCATCGCCGTGGCTGACGTTGAAGCCGACGCCATTGATGTTGACGTTGGCGCTCCACGCATCCGGGATGGTGAAATGGACGTTCTCCAATTCGCGGCAGTGCAGCCGAGCAATCTCGGCGACCAGGTAATCCCAGTTGTCGTTCGCGCCGAGATAGTCCTTCTTCGGCGTTCGCCGGCCGTGGTTGCCGGCCAGATACAGGACGTGGACCTGCTCGAAATGCGGAGCCAGGTCGCGGTACATCAAGGCGTGCAACTGCCCAATGGCCAGGCAGTTCTTGAACTGGTTGCGGTAATACGACCGCTCGCAGGCTTTGTGGATTTCGCCGCTGGTGTAGTCGCCGTAGGCCAGGACCCACAGCACGGGAAAGTAGAATTTCGGCCGCAAGGTGTCCTGGGTCCACTCGATCACGCTTTCCACGTAGCGCTCTGCCCGGGCGCAGGACACCGGGAAGCTGTAGTCCTCCAAGCCGCCGACCTCCTCGGGCCGCACGACTTGATCGTGGTGGCCGTCGCTGAGGTGCATCACGCAATGCTCGCTGATCTGCGCTTTGCGACGGAACTCCAACGCCGAGGGCAGCGCGGCGAACGGCTTCACCCGCTGTTCCATCTCGGCGACGACCGCCTTGAAGAGGCCGGCAATCTTGGCACTGGCCCTAACCTTGGCCCGCTCGCGGTTCCGTTCGTCCGTAAGATGCACCACCTCGGCTTCCAGTTCGAGCACCCGTTTGTCGGTCGGGTCGTAGTCCGGGATGCCCTTGTGCTGGCCGCCGGCCGACTTCGGCATCGGCGGTTCGCCGCCCGGCCAGGCCACATCCTTATGCACGCGACCGGTGGCGATGTCTGAGACCAGGGACCGGCTGACACCGAACTTCCGGGCGATGGCCGTCTGCTTCGCGCTGTCGGCGATGGCCGCCTTGATCTTTTCGATCTTCTTCTTGGATGTGCGCATGATTCCTGTTGACTCCGCTCCGTTTCACATCGGAGAAATGGAAAAGCCGGGCGGCCCGCGGCGGGGCCGCCCGGTGGAATTGCAGCCGGATGCGATCAGTTGAGGCAACCTGTCAGAAACACCTCGACCCACGACCGCACATGGTCGAAATCGAAGCCCTGCTTGCATGGCTCGGGATGGCCGCCCGCCGGCAGGCCCTCCGGGAGCACGCCGCCCTCTTCCACAGGGATGGCCTCGATCTCGGCCAGCGTCGGCATCTTGGCCGTGGGGTCGATGGCCCATTCGATCTTGGCGGCCTTCGCAAAGGCGTGGATGCGCCGCACGGGGACGATGAAATTGAAGCCCTGCAACTGCATCACGCCTTGCGTCAACATGCCGACGTACTCGCCGTTGGCCTTGAGGAACATCCCGCCGCCGGACGAGCCCGGGAACGCCACGGCCGTCACCTGGTCGAAAACCTTGATGTTGGCACCCTTCATCTCCAGCGTCCGGCCGACCTGGCTCAGCACACCCTCGGTATAGCTGTTGGCACCGAACTGCCCGAGCAGACTGCCGCAGTGGCTCAATTCGGTCCCGATGGCCGGCACGTAATTCAGTTTGATCTTGAACTTCGCCGAGACGGAGAGCGGGTAGGCGTTCAGACGGCGGACCATGAGCAGCGCCAGGTCCTCGCCGTAATCCGCGCCGGAGAACTTGACGACCTTGGCGTCCAGTTTCGTCTCGCCGACGCGCCGGCCGTTCTGTTGAAATTCCTGCACGATCTGCGCATCCCGGAACTCGACCAGCACGCGGGTGCCGCCGTCCGCGGTGATGACCCTGCGAACCGTGCGGAGATGGTCAACGACGTGCCCCGCCGTCCAGACGAACGAAACGGTGTCGCTGCCGATCTGCCGGGTCACGATGGTCCCAGAGCCCTGCGCGTCGCCGGACTTGATGGTCACGCTGATCTGCTGCAAATCGTCGGGGATGCCCGCCAGGGCCGTGCCTGCGGCCAGGCCGATCAACAACGTCAACACCAGTGCCACACAGGTTCTCATTGCTGCAACTCCAAAAGGTGAAAAGGGAAACGATCAACGGGCACTTGCCCATTCATAAGACGCGCAAGAAATCTGTTTCGTCGCATTCGTCGCTGCACACATCCGGGTATGCGCCGTCAGAAACAGGCACCGCCGATTCACACCACGGGTCCACTTCCTCGACCCGTTCTAGTTCCAACTGGCTTTCATGCTCGGGCACCAAGCCCTCCAGCAGCGCTTGATAGGCGAAATCACCGAACAGGCTGGCGTCATCCCGGTCCCAATCGGCAAGTATGCGAAGCACAAGGCGTGGTCCATCCTCCGCGCTTTCGACCGACTCGACAGTGACCGAATACAAGTGCGCGGTCGGGTATTGGCAAAACATGGTTCCTAACGCCGACTTGGCCCGCTCGGCTAATCGCCCTTCGCCGTGCGGCGACCAACGGCCGGCGTAAAGCAGGAAGTTGCATTCCACGCGAATCATGCGGCCACCGCCTCCACCACCTCGAAAGTTCCATCCGTATCCGCGTCCGTGCTCTCCCATTTGAGGCCCGCCATCAACTCGCCCATCGTCATCAGTTCCAGCTTCCGGTTTTCACGAATGACATCGAGCACGCGCTCGTCGCTGGGCAGGTGGATCAGGTCCACAATCAAGCAGCCCTTGTTCAGGTCCATCCCAATGCGATGGATGCGATCTTCCGACTGGACTCGGTATTCGGGCTTCCAAGAATTCGACCAGTAGACTGCCGTGCGAGCCTCCACCAGCGTCAGACTCATGCCGCCCGACTCAGGGTTGGCCACAAAAGCCACCCGTGGAATGGCCTTGTTCGCCCAGTAATCCAGGGGCTCCTCCGTCACCGTGTCGTTGTCGTGCGTGAGGACTTGGAAGACGCCTTGATCGCAGCGCACGACGTTCCACTTTTCGTTGATGCACACTTTCACGGCACGGTCCACGGACCCCGTGAAGCCGGCGAACACCACGAGGCGGCCGGTCTCCTCGTTCTCGTCGAGGAGCATTCTCAGCGCCTTTTCCTTGGGTGTTGGAATCTCATGCGCGATGCGGACCAGTTTTGGCACCTCCTTGCTGCCGCCGCACTTCGGGCACGTCGCCTGCCGCTCCACCAGGCGGGCGACGACCTCCGGCGGCATCATGCCAATGTTCTGGTAGACCTGGCCGGCGTCTTCCGGGTCGATCCACTCGGACACGATGCCGTCCACACAATGCGTGCAAGTGGTTACGCCGTCCTGGACTTCCCTGTACTGGAAGCCGTCGCTTAGCTCACGGAGCAACGTCATGCCGGTGATGGCGTTCGGTGCCGCCGAGACGATGGCCTCACCGGCGCGAAGCAGGCTGGCGGTCGGCTTGCAGATGATCTTGCGGTAGCGCTTGTCGGGCAGGTCCAGGCAGTCCTTCTTGTGCTTGATCGTCACGAGACCCTGCAGCCGCTTGTAGAGGTAGGCGACCTCATTCTTGCTCGCCTTGAAGTCGTGGTACTCCTCCGGCGGCGTCACGCCGTCCAGTTGATGCGGGCCGCTCGCCTCAAACAGGCCACAAACCTCGCACTTGCGCTCGTCATCCTTCCAACCGATTCGCCGCTTGAAGGAGTTGCCGTCCTGCTGCTGGAGCACCATGAAGGCCAGTCGCTCTTCCATTGCCTTCATGCTTCCTTCGCGGAGGAAGCCCGGCCAGGCGATCTCGCATTGACTCCACCAGTCCACCGGGGATTTTGGTGACGGCGTACCGCTCATTTCGATTACGAAACCGCCTTCCAGGCCGTACTGCGAGCGGATCAAGTCCGCGAGGCGCTGGCAGGCGTCCGAACGTTGCGTGCCCGCATTCTTGCAGCGACTCGACTCGTCACAGATCAGGCCGGCCGGCAGGGGTTGACCGGGCTTCCATTGGTCCACCCAAGTCTTGAGACCTTCGTAGGTGAACGCCACGACGACACGCTCGTCAAGCTCCGGTTCCACACCGTCATGGGCGAGGCGGAACTTGTAGACTGACTCCCAGATGCGGAACTCCCGCTTGATGTTGGGCAGGCTGGTCTTCGGGCCGACCCAGAACCACCAATTGATTCCCGACCGCTCGATCACCTCTTGGGCCGCCAGCGTCTTGCCCGTGCCCATCTCGGCCGCGAAGATGTGGTAGTGGTACGTCAGGCCGGCGTCGGTCAAGTCCTTCTGGTGATCCTTCAACGGTCGCGTGTACTCGTGGCGGATCACGGGCCGATCGAACCAGGCATACGCCTTCTCCCCGACGAGGAACGAAAGTTGGAAGCGATTGCGCTGGCAGTCCTCGATGGACCAAATCTTCCGCGGGTTCTCGTCGTCGTACCCGTGCCATTTCGATCCCCGCATCGCCCTGATTTCGTCCTTGAGGCTGTAGGGCGATTTCAAGAACCAGATGCGCCCGTCCTTGTACTCCAGCGTGGCCGCCACCAGGATCGCGGTGCCGGAAGACGTTTTCGTGCGCAACTTGGTCTGGACTACGGACATTGAAGCTCACTGGCTTTGATGCGTTTACACGCTCTGAGGCCGCAATCCACGGTCTCCTCCCTCACACATTTCCGAAACGTGGACCCGTTAGAGTGATTCCAGCCGAGCAACGGCGATTTCGCAGTTGTGGGGGTCCAGTTCGACCCCAATGCACGGCCGGCCAAGCCGTTTGGCGGCTAAGAGGGTCGAGCCGCTGCCGGCGAAAGGATCAAGGACCAAGCCCCCTTTCGGCGTGGACAAGAGCGTCAGGAGGTACTCCATGAGCTTCAGGGGCTTGACCGTAGGATGATCGTTCCTCGGTCCCTGGGCAGGATTGCGCTCCCGGCTATTGGCCTTGGCGACGTAGAAGAAACGGGATGCGCCTCCGGCATCCCCGTAGGTGCCCTGGCTTGACGCGGTATCGGGAAAATCGCCGTGATAGCCGCCGCCGCCTTTTGTGCTGTTGCGCTGCTGACCGGCTTTCATCATGCCGCTCTTGAGGATGCCGGTCTGCTCGTCGAGCATGGCCGCAGCCTCGTCGTCCAGCAGCAAGTTCGCCGGCCACCGGCCCGAGGCCGAACCGCCCACGGGCGAGCGGTTGACACTGACCCAGCCTCCATCAGATTCGGAGCGTGGGTTGCGGGTGCGAATCGTGCTGTCCGTGCCAATTCTGCTGGCCTGAATGTTCATGCCGGCCACGCCCCAGGTCTCGGCATTGTGAGCCAGCGTGCCGTCCAACGACTTCATCGCCAGCGTCACCGGCTCCCAAGCAGGCTTCAAGGCGTTCACCCAGCCGGTCCACCGTTTCGCCAAGTCGGTGGCCGGAGCAGTGACCGCGCACTCAGCCGCCGGGTTGTGCAGGTCCCCGTAGACCTGATTCGTGCGGCCGTTGTCCGCCAGCGAGTAGCCGGGCTGCCCGAGCTTGCTGCCCACCACCTCCCGTTTCGCGCCTTTGGCCCTGTCGATCAGTACGCCCACGTCGGGCGCTTTGGGGAAACCCTGGCCGTAAAGCCACATCAGCGTGTCCCGTACCTCCCACCCGGCGTCCTCGATCGCACAGACGAGCCGGTGGTAGGTCCGCGTGCCCCCGAAGGCCAGCATCAGGCTGCCCGGTTTGCAGACCCGCTTGATGGCTTCCCAGTACGGGACGCCGGGAACCCCGTGGTCCCACTCGTGCCCCATGAATTCGAGGCCGTAGGGCGGATCGGTACACACGAAGTCACAGGTGTCGGCCGGTAGGGTCGGCAGGACCTCGCGGTTGTCGCCGCAGTAGAGGGTGAGGTTGTCTTTCTCGTAGACGGGCTTCATCGTTGCTTGTGCTCAAGGAGGAGAGTGTCGTCGTTGGCCCTGCGCGAACAGTAGTCACGCCACACCTCGAAATTGGCGCGGCGGAACAGGGTGTAGAGCTTGTTGAAAAGGCCGCGCACAGACGTTGGGACGTTTGGAGCCATGCCCGCGGCGATGGCCTCACGCCACTGTGCGAGGTTTCCGGTGAGAACGGCGGCCGTTACGTTGCACGCGGTCGTGTCTGCCAGGATCAATGCCATTCCCGGGCAGAACGCCGGCACGGCGCGCACGTCCTGGTCTTCCGCGATCAGGAAGACGCTGACCGATAGATGCGGCAAAACATGCGGAGCAAAGCCGGCTGGTGCGTCCCGATCGCTGACCGCCGCCAAGCAACTCAGGAACGTCTCCACCTGAGACAATTCCCTGGGCGAAGCCTTTGCAGCCGCCAGCGGCTTGTAGCCGAGCACTGTCGCACACGTAGCCGGGAATCCCTGCAAGTTGACTGCGGGCAGTGCAATGAACATGACTTCGGGTTGCATGGCCGTCGCTCACCGGATTTGCGGCAGGGACTCTCCTGCCGCAACACACGCAGAAAACCCGCCCATGATGCACGTCACCGAGAGCCCGGGAGCGGTGCAGCGGGTGTGTTGTTTCGAGAACCCCGCCGGGGCCAGGAGGCAAGTCCAGCGGGGAGGAAGTGGCATTCACCGATTTGCCAGGCTGGTTCGGCGACAACCGTTGCGGGTCCAACTGCCGCGGGCAGCGGACAGACCCGAGCTAGCGGGCGCGCTCGTCGCCGGGCTCCGCGCGCTCCACGCCGTTGTCCTTCACCGTCAAGAAGGCGGTGATCTCCTTCGTGGCGCGCTCCAAGGTCGGCAGCGACTTGAACTCGGCCAGGTCGTCGCACTTCGAGACCACGGGAACGTGCCACGAGTAGGTCTTCTTCTCGACAAGCCGGCTGGTGAGCATCACCGGGACGGCCGGGTGCGGCGTGAGCTTGGACACGTCCCGGCCGGCCGCCGCCTTGGCGTCGATGTCGGCCTGCGACAGCGGCAGGAAGGGGTAGAGGTTCGCGGCCTCGGCGCGGGCCGACTTGTTGCCGCAGAAGAACTCCAGGAACCGGCCGGTCGTCGCCTCGTAGACGAGGAAACTCGGCCCGTACATGCAGTTGCTTTCTTTTTCCGCCGACGCCACCTGGATGCGCTTGAACTCCTCGCACTTCGGGTCGTAGCTGACGATGATCGCGTCCTTGTCGCTCATGTCGATGGCCTTCGGCCGGCGAGCGAAGGGGATGATGAACACCCGGTCGCCCAGGTCGTTCACCTTGTCGTCGGGGAGCGGAATGCCGTAATTGCCGGGGCCCACGAGCTTCTTGTTGACGGCGTGGCCCTTGGTGTACAGTTGCAGGCGGGCGAGGAAGGCACCGCTCTGCGCCAGTTCGGCGAACTGCTCGTCGCTGCCGATCTGCGTGGATGGGAGTTGCTCGGGCCCGATGGGCACCAAGCTGTTCGGGGACTGGGAATGAGACATTGCAACTACCTCAACACTGGTGAAAGGAAACGAAGACAAGAGAAGACAGAGAAGCTAGCGTTCTGAGGCCGGCGGCTCCTTTCTGGGCTGACGGGCCCGGTTCATCACAGCCTGGCGTTGGGCTTCGATGCTTTCACGATCCAGATGCAGCACCCACGCAAGGGCCGCGTGCCAGGCATCGGTCAAGGTCTTGCACTGCTCGGCCACCAAGACCAGGGCAGCGCACTGCGGTTCTTCGTACTCGGCGATGACCTGCTTCCACGGCCGGCCGTGCGGAACCGGCGTGAAGTCGGTCGTGAAGAAGGCGTCCAGCTTCCCCTGCCGAACGGCCTCTTGAAACTGTTTCAAGAAGGCTTGAACCAGCGGCCGGAACTCGGCCACCGACATCGTGCGGGCGGCGTCGAAGAACTGCGGTTGAAACTTGTAGGGGACCCGGGCCCATTCGTAGGCCGAGCCCAACGGCACCTCGCCACGGTCCACCGCAAGCTGGTAATCCTTCCGCAGGTTCAACAGCCCCAGCGTCTCACGGACCCACTGCGGATTCTTGTGCAGGATGCGGGAGCTGATCTCCGGCAAGCCGACGCCCGGGTGGGCCTCGATGATCTTCTTCACCTGGCGGGCGTACTCGGCCGGCGTGGTCTCCGGCCGCAGGGCGTTGGCCTGAATCTGGATCGCCAACAGGTCGTCGTCGGTCAGGTCCTTCACCAGGCAAGGCAGCGGCGTCCGGCCGGCCTCGCGCGCGGCCGTGACGCGGTAAAACCCATCCGCCACGTCGTACTTGCCGGGAAAGCGCCCGGACGGGCGGACCAGGATCGGGTTCAGGATGCCCCAGTCAGCAATCGAATCGCGCAGTTCCAAATAGGCCACGCTCGTGCGGTCCACCAAACGGAGCACCACGGGCGGTTCGACAAGGTGATCGAGCGAGAGCCACTGCAACTGGTCGTTCACACCCTAATCAATGGCCAAAATCCACGCAATTTCCCGCACGCGCGGGAAAATCCCGCGATTTTGGCCATTGATTAGGGTATCTGAGGCACGCTTCTCCGTGCCAAATGCGTGTAAACGCATCAATCGACCCTCTGCGGAGATTGTGAATGGCCGCCGTTAGCGAAGCCCTCCGTAACTTCCTCAACGCCCGCAAGACGCCGGCCAACGCCGACCTGATCGAGCGCTGGGGCATCTGCATGGAGACGCAAGTGAACGTTGCGGTCGGCGAGGGAGAACCGGTCGCCGGCAAACGGTCCACTTACGTCAACGGGGGCGATAGCTGGTGGAACATCCGTGTGCCCAAGGATGCCGACTCCGAACCATCCTGGGACGACTACGAGCTTCGATACTCCCTGACCGACCACGCGGAAGGCATCGGCTGCACGGGCTGGGATTGGCCGAATCGACGATCCCGTTGGGTGGCCTTCGACTTCGACGACTTGACCAGCCACGCCACGGGCGTCGGTGTCACCGATGAGGCCCTCCTGAAAGTCCAAGAGGCCGCCTCGCAGCTTCCCTACCTGGAAACCCGGCTGAGCACCGGCGGCAAAGGACGACACCTCTACGTCTATTTCGGGGCCGATGGCATTCCGACCGAGAACCACACAGTTCACGCCGCGCTGGCCCGCTGCATCCTGGGCATGATGTCCGCGGAGTGCAACTTCGACTTCGCCTCGCAGATCGACTGCTGCGGCGGCGTCATGTGGATTTGGCATCGCAAGATGACGCCGGAGAACGGCGGCCTTCGCATCATCAAGCCCGCCACCAAGGTCCTTGCCCTTGCCGACTTGCCGCCGAACTGGCGGGACCATATCGAAGTGGTCACGCACAAACGGTCCAAGGTGCGAATCAACGAAGTCTCCGACGAGAGGCTGGACATCTTCGAGACCCTGACCTCGGCACAAACGATCATTCCGCTGGACGGGAAGCACAAGGCCGTAATCGAAACCTTGCAGCAGTCCGGCTACACCACTCTATGGGTGAGCGACCACAACCTCTTACAGACGCACACCTGCGCGCTCAAGAAGCTCATGGACGAGCAGGCCAAGGAATTGAGACTGGAGGGCGTGTTCGAGACGAACTCTCGGGGCCGGCACCCGGACACCCCGAACTGCTTCATGTTCCCGTTGCCCAATGGCGCGTGGCGGGTCTACCGATTCTCGCCCGGCGTCTCGGAAGCGGCGACCTGGAGCCAGGACAAGAAGGGATGGACGACTTGCTACTTCAATCGGGCCCCCGATTTGCCCGCTGCCGCCAAGCTCCACGGCGGCCTTCTGGACCCGGAAAAGAAGGGCTACACGTTCTCCAATCCCGAGGACGCCATGAAGGCGGCTAAGATGCTGGGCCAGCCGGAAACCATCATCGACTCCCTGTTCGCCGGCCGCGACACGACGCTCAAACCAGACAAGGACGGCCACCTGATCGTCGAGATCGAACGCCGTAAAGAAGATGCAGAACAACCGAAGCCGCAAGGCTGGCTTGCCAAAAAGACCAAGTGGGTCCGCGTTTTCGAGACCACCATACCCAATGGCCGTGAAGACGAGACCACTACCCAAAGCGCTCAATACGACAACGTCCTGCGTGCCATCAAGACGCCAGCCGAACAGTTTGTCGCCTGGGCACTCTACGAGGCGAAGCGGAAGAAATGGGTCTACCACCCGGTCGGCAACGTCAAGATGCGGCTGCAAAGCCTCGGCAATGCCAAGGACGAAGCCGAGTGCATCATGGGCAGCGTGCTTGAGGAGAGTTGGGAACTCGTGACGCTTCCGTTCCGCGACGAATATCCCGGGCGGCGGCAATGGAACCGGGACGCCCCGCGGTTCGCCTTCCCTCCGGCTGACCTGAAACCCGATGAAGTTCCCTGCCATCCTCATTGGGACATGATCTTCGATCACCTCGGCGGCGAGCTAACGCCGGTGCTCAAGACGCTCTCCTGGGCCCAGAAAGCCGGTATCCGCACTGGGGCCGACTATCTCCGCGCTTGGGTCGCCTGCGCCTTCCGCGAACCCTTCGAGCCGCTGCCATACCTGTTCATGTTCGGGCGGCAGGACATGGGCAAGAGCACCTTCCATGAAGCCTTGATGTTCCTGGTGACAAAGGGCGTCGTCCAGGCCGACAAGGTGCTCAAGACCCGGGGCGACTTCAATGGCGAATTGGTCGGGGCCATCATCTGCGCCGTCGAGGACACGGATATGTCCAAGAATCCCGAGGCGGCCAACAGGATCAAGGTCTACACCACGGCCCGCACGCTCTCCATCCGCGAAATGCGGATGAACACCTACCAGACCCCCAACACCACGCACTGGGTACAGACCGCCAACCACCAGCATGAATGCCCCGTGCAATCGGACGACACGCGCATCACGGTCATCGAAGTGTGCGACCTGCTCGACGAGCAGAAAATCGCCAAGCAGATCATGGAAGCCAGGCTCAAGGAACAAGCCCCGCACTTCCTGTACACGCTGATGCACTTGCCGCTGCCGCCGGTCATCGACCGTCTGCGGCTGCCGGTCGTGACCACGGCCAGCAAGTCCCGCGTCATCGAACAGAACAAGGACGCCTTACAGCAGTTTCTCGACGAAGGCTGTGTCGTGAAACCCGACGCCCGGCTGCGTTGGGGCGAATTCTATGACGCCTTCCAAGAGACCGTGGAAGCCAGCGAGAAGCACGTTTGGTCCCGCACCAAGGTCAGCCACTCCCTGCCCAGCAAGCACCCGATTGTGAAGAGCCACGGTCAACGCTGGGTCCTGAACCTCGCACTCAAGCCGCCTGACGCAGCCGAGGTGAATCAATGAGGATTCTCGTCTACGCCACCACCCGCCGTATCACTCGATCCATCCTCGGCGTGCGGCTTGTCGCCGACGTGGACGCGGATCAAGAGCCCGAGGACCCGGACTACTTCGCCGCCCAGTACGAAGGCGATTTCATCGACATCCCATCAGGAGAACGCGACTGTGAAGTACAGCATGATTGACAACGGCAAGCGGCAATCCTTCGGCAAGGGCATGGCGATCCGCGACACCGCCGACGACAAGCCCCGTCCCGACCTGATCTCGCCGTTCGCTGACGAGCGTTTGGGCCATTGGCTCCGCATGGGAGCCCGCAAGTACGCCGAACGCAATTGGGAGAAGGGGATGCCCTTCTCGCGGTGCGTAGCCTCCTTGCGGCGACACGTCATGCGCTACCAGCAGGGCCGGCGCGACGAAGATCACCTGGCTGCCGTCCTCTTCAACGCAATGGCCTTGATCCACTACGAGGAAATGATCGAGCGCAGCGTGCTCCCGGCCAGCCTGAACGACATGCCGATCTACGAGAAGATCGCCGTCCGGCGGCGTCGGCCTCGCAAGGTTCGGAGGACCCACAAGTCCAAGGCCCGCCGACGCAAGTAGCCCTCTGCCCCGGCCCCGGCCCTGCGACACCGCAGGGCCGGAGGCAAACTGACCGAGCACACCAAATGCAAACCTATTCCGGCCTCGTGCATCTCAACGGCAACCTGCTCGTCTCGGTGGACCTGGAGACCACCGGCCGCCAGCCGGGCTACCACGAGATCATCCAAGTCGCGTGCGTGCCCCTGGACTCGCAGTTGAAGCCCTCGGCCACCCTGCGGCCGTTCTCCACGAGCGTCCGGCCCGACTATCCCGAGCGGGCTGAGAAGGGTGCAATGTGCAAGCATGGCATCCCAATGGAGGACCTGCTCCTGCACGCCCCAAGCCAGGACAAGGCGCGGGACCTGCTGGTCGAGTGGTTCGAGAGCCTGGACCTGCCGTTCAAGAAGAACCTCACGCCGCTGGCCCACAACTGGGCCTTTGAGGCATCGTTCCTCAAAGCCTGGCTAGGCATCGCACTCTTCGAGGAGATTTGGCACGGCTTCGCCCGCGACGGGATGCTGCTGGCCATCGCCATCAATGATCGAGCGGCGATGCGGGGCGAGGAGCTTCCCTTCAACCGGGTCAGTCTCGGCTCGCTCTGCAACAAGTTCCACGTCGTCAACGCCCATGCCCACGACGCCCTGGCGGATGCCGTCGCCGAGGCGGAAGTCTACCGGGCCCTGGTTCAGATGTACTGAGGTGAACAGTGGGACCAGTCCTCACGCTCGACAACTGGAACTCGATCATCCAGCAGGTCAATGCGCTGGCCGGCAGCCCGCCGGCCGGCTGCAATGCCGTCGCGCCTTTGCAGCAAGTGACCGATCCGCACCTCTGGTCCAAGACCGACATTCAGCAGGTCCAGCAGACGCTCCAGAATATCTGCTCGTCGGACACGTTCGACAGTCCGATCCCCGACCTCTGGAAGCAGAAGACCATCGACGACATCCTGGCGGCCATCCAGAACGGCTGGTGCAACTGCCAGCAGCTTTCCGAAGTGGCCTACCAGGTCGTCAAGATTCACGGCTGCGAGAAGTACGATTGCCAGAACTTGCCGCCTGACCCACCGTACTGGCCGACTTACGTGCAAGGTGGCACCAACCTAAGCTCTCAGATACTCAACGCCTGCAACCTTTATGCACAGGCCCATGACGCCTGGTGCGCCGCCAAGGCCCAACTCGCCACTGCGCAAAGCAAGTACCCGCCGGACCAGAACCTTATCAACTCCCTGCAAGCGACGGTCAACGCGAAGCAGACGGACATGACCACGCAGTCAACGACCGCCGACAATCTCGCCAACGCGCAAAACAACCTCTGCCTGAACTATCCAATCGCCGGTACAAGCGAGAGCGGCGTGAAGAATATGTGGTTCATGGTGATGAACCTCACGCCCCGCAAGTGGATCAATCGGCCGTGTGGCCAGTTCAACTGGATGGGCAACAATTGGACGCTTGGCTACCAGCCAAACGGTGCCGGTGCCTTCACGTATTGCTGCAACGGCTATTTCACGCCGAACGGCATCCCCTTCCTTGGCATGTGGGGCTCCTCCGCTCCCCTGTCCGCGACCGTCGCCGTCTGGTGTTGCGACGGGCCGGGTGGAGCAGGCTGCGATGCCGACCCCGACTATTCCTGGTTTCCTCCTTACGCGCCAAGGAATATGTGCTGGATCGCCGAGAACACGACGCAGATGGATGGCTACACCACCTGGCAGATCGTTGAGCGGTACTACGCCAACTAGGAGACGGACCCATGCCGCCAGTCATCGAACCGGACGGGACCATCCGTTACAGTGAACCGGCAACTGCGATTCCTGCAGATTGGACGCCGAGTGCGGACAACCCGCAAGTCTACCTGCCGCCGTGGAAGCACTGCGCCCACCGCTTGCTCGGCTTCAAGACCACGACAATGGAGCTTACGCCGACCTGCCTGCTGGCCGGCGGCCCGGTGCCGATTTCCGACTGCATCAACTGCCCCAACTGCAAGGAGCCGGGGCCGGACCACTACTACAACCTGGACCCTCGCAACCAGGTCCGGCCTGAATCCCCGAACCCGGGACACGGCCCCGGCTACCAGTACACCGTCGTCGCGGAGCTTGGCAAGCCCCCGCAACCCGCTCCGCGGCCGGGCAAGACCGTACCTGAGCCCAGTCCGCCGCCTAGCGGTCCGGTACTCCCGCCCACGTCCTCGCGGCTGGCCGAGCTTGGCCAGACCTTGCCGCCGACCGCGCCTACCGACCGGCCCGTCCACTTCGAGCCGGATGGCAGCATCGTCTACGAGCCGGTCGAAGGCCAATGGGAACCGCCGCGGGACATCAACGGCTACCAGCGTGATCCGAATAACCCGCTGCGGTTCATCCCGCTCTGGCCGCAATGCCAGTTGCGGCACCAACTGGCCGTCCGGTATCCCAACTGCGGCTGCATCAACGTAGTCATGCGGTGCAACAACCCGGTGGTGCCAGAATTCGCCGACCGGCTGGCGTACACGACCTGCAAGAAGTGCCCGCTCAGGAGAGCGACATGAGTCAGCCTTGCGACAAATGCCCCGAGAGTGCGGGCATCGTAATCCCGCCAACTGGCAAGCCCGCAAGCCAGCCGTCCGTCGCCAACTACGTGGTCTACACGGGTGGTCCATTCGTTCTCCTTTACCGCATGGTCGAATTGGCCATCCCGCCGGATGCGGACCTGAAACACGGTCGGCCGGCGTTTCACGACGACGGCTCGCTGGAGTATCCTCCAGGCGAAACCGAACCCGAAGACATCGAGGGCTATCAGCGTGACGCCGAGACCCCGCGGCGTTTCCATCCTGTGTGGCCGGAGTGCCTCCACCGCCCGCTCTGCGTATCCGTCCGCGATCAGTTGCTCATCATTGCCGCTAGGTGCCAGCAGCCGGCGACAGGCCGCATGAATCGCATCGTCACGATGAACGAGTGTCAGGTATGTACCGAGCGGCGTGCCCCTCACCCCGCCCCGCCCCAGCCAAGGCCCGGCCCTTCACCAGACAACCGCCGAGTTGAGCACCTTTAGCGTCGTTCGCACGACCCTTGCTCCACACTCCACGTTACTCAGATCGGAAGTGTCAATCTGCTCCACTCGCTTGAAGTGCTTTGCGTATTCTTTGTTGGCCCGATCAAAGCTCTGGATCAAACCGTCGAGAATCGTTTGGCTCATAATCCTTCCCGGCTTGTCGGTCAGCAGGTTCTTGTGTTCCCGGTCTAGTGCCACTCGTGGCCTTGCCGTCATAAAGAACACGATGTCAACAAACCTGCAAAACCGCTTCAGGAGGAAGTAATCTACCATCACTTTCTTTTCCTGACTGGTCAGGCGATTATTGTCTGCGTGCCATTGAATCCAGGCCAGGGCATCAAACACTCCCCGATCAATGATGACGAACTCCGGGGCTCTTTCGAGTGCCTCAAGAAGCCAGCAGAGCGACGTTGATGCCGTCCAGACGTTGTAATGGAAGCTGCACTTGTCGGAGAGCGGCGACACGCTTCCACTTTCGCCTATCGTGCGGACGCGGAAGGCATTTCTGCGCAGGAACATCGCAAGACTGTGCGCCGTCGATGTCTTCCCCGATTTTGGCGTGCCGGAGAACTCAATGACCAGTGGCCTGTTGATGTGGACGATGTTCTCTCGCAACTCTCCTGCAAGAGCCTCCAGTTCATCAATCATTCTCTGCTTGTCTTTCTCCTGCGATGTTCTCGGCGGTCTGTTCTTTGCTCGGCGCATCAGCGTTCTCCTGTTCTTGGAATTGCCAGCGTGGCGATGTTATACTTTGGAAGGCCGTTGTCGCCAGTTCGGTTGACAGTCTCGATTGCGCGAGGATCACAGATACTTCAGCCGCTCGCCTCTTAAAGTCCAGGTAGCCGGGGTCATCTCCACCCCGCCATTTCAAAGGAACACTGTCACGAATGGCGCTCCGCAAACCCTGGTAATGTTGGCGAAAACGTCCAAGGGAGGCAATGTCGCTGTCCGACAAGCGGCGCGCCGCTGCAATCTCGGTGACGATCGCTTCGACTCGACCTTCAGTTGACGAAATCCGCTCTAGCAGTTTCCACCGACGATCAGCGAAGTCTGGAAGGTCGTTCTTCTCGTAGACGGTGTACCTCCACAGTTTCCAAATTGCAAAGAAGTCCCCGTACAGAAAGTGGAACTCCTTCCGGGCCTCAAGAGCGAGTTCGCGTGCCTTTTGCTTTACGTTCCAAAAGACTGTCAGCCTCTTCCCGACAAGCCACACAACGCCGATGCTCACCATACTGAAGAGGAAGGTTGGTATGGCCTTCACTACTTCGTCACCAAGCGATACCGGCATCGGTCTGTCTCCAAAAATGGCCTCTTTCCGCGGAAAATCACCGCTGCTCCGCGATTGCGGCCAGTTCCCTGACGGTCCGGTCGAGTTCCTCAAGCAGCGGACTCGTGCCCGACCGCTTCAGGACATCAACTATTTCACGATAATACCAGAGGTTCAGCCTGCCCCCTCCTTGCAACCGTTCCCAGAAATCGCCACCTTCACAGCGGTAGCCGCGCAGCGATGATCTGACATTGTGCAGCGTATCGGCCGCAACAACCAGGCGGATGGACGGTGAGGCGTGGATCAGTCTCGCCAAGAAAGCGTCCTTACGTTCCTGCCACGGCCCTTTTGGAACCGTGTACGTATCTGTGCATCCCTCAACAATCGTTGTGACCGTCTCCCCAAACCGTTGGCGGATTACCTCGGCCGTTGCTGAACCACCTTGGTCTTCAATCGCGTCGTGCAACAGGGCTGCAATTGCCTCATCTTCGTCGGCACCGTAATCCAATGCGATGGACGCAACGCCGAGCAAATGTGCCACGTATGGGACGCCGCCGAACTTGCGCACCTGTTTCGCGTGCAACTGGGTTGCGTACTTCAAGGCGTCGTCAAATCGCGCGCTCAGTTTCATTCATTCTGGATGCTGTTAGAGCAAAATCACGGTCGGCCATTCACTCGCCTCGTCTCGCGGTGTACCCAATCGCAGTGCTGGAACATGGGTTGGCCGCTAGGCGCGGTCCCCTCCTTCTCCGATTCCCCCGCTGGGGCGGATTGCCCACCCTGCTCCCTCATTGTGCGCTAGCATAGTCAAAAGGCTGGCGGTACACAAGTGGCCTGCGGGAAGGCAGTTGGGCAAAACGCGCCGCGTCAAGTAGCCGTCCCAACCCGCAAGTAGGCAACGGGTATCGACTAAATGCCGGGCCCGCATATCGGCGACCGAGACCCGGTGTGGCCGGCCAACGCCACCCCCACGGGAATGGGGGGGACGTGCCGTTATCCAACCGGTCGCCGCGTGCCTTCCGAGGCCACCAACAGAATGGCGCGTGGCGTCGGGAATGTCTAGGGACTGCTCCGAAACAGCCGCCGCCTGTCACGCTTCAGGCACCCGGGTGGGGGCGTCGGCGACGGGGCGCGCTCGCGCTTGGCGTGATGATCGGGAAGCGGCACGGACAAGTGTGCCATAGGTGGGCAAAACGTAGAAGGGCATCCGGGCGTCTTGCGCCCGGATGCCCTTTCTCACGTCTCGACGTTTCCGCGTTACGGAATCGGAACGGGGCAGTCGGGGTCGGGCCCCAGGGCTGCCACACGTTCCTGGCGAATGGCCTCGGCCGCCGCGCGAGCCTTGGCGATGTCCTCCTGGACGGTCGCCCCATCTTTGCCTTGCGATGGCACAAGCACCATGTCGCTATGGGTTGGCTTCGGGAGGTTGATGCCCAGCACGGCTTTTGTCCTCCCTACTCATCGGAACTGCATTCGGCGTCGGCGTTGCAGCCGGGCCGGCAGTCCTTGGTGTAGACCCACTCCGGGTCCTGGCTCGATGTCTGCCGGCGCATGTGCTCAGCGGCACGTGCGCCAGCGACATCTTGGTCGATGGCCGCTTGATCGCGGCCTTGAGCCGGAATGATTGCCATGTCGGAGTGAGTCGGCATCGGGTTGCCGTACTCCTTCATGGTTTAGAGCCCCTTCCACTGGCCGTCGTACTTCTGCGCCTTGTTGACCTCGGGGGCCTTCACGTCGCCCGACTCCTGCATCGCCTCGCTGAAGTCGGCCCGGCGGTCCGTGTGATCGCCGGTGCTGCCTTCGGCCTGGACGAGGATGTTGTCGAGGTGGCCGTTGTCGGCCGGGGGTCCTACGGTGTTCATCGTACTACCTTTCGTGTTGATGGAAACCAAACTGAACGCACACTCCACTCGCACGCACACGCACTCGCGTCACACGACTGCCGTTGACGCTACTTCTTGCCCCTGCGGTGGTGGGCAAACTCACGCAGACGCCGCGCCAACGCGATCTGGCGATTGGTCGTCGGGTCCTTGTGCTTCTCCCGCATGAACTGCGACAGGCTCTCGCCCGCCGCCTTGGCCTTGGCAGTCAGGGCCCCAGGGTGCTTGATTGCGCCCTGAATCCACTTTTCGGCCATCGGTCGTTCCTTTCATCGCTACTAGCCACCAGAGCCACCGGAGCCGCCGGACCCGCCGGAGCCACCAGAGCCGCCGGAGCTACTCTGCAAGAAAGCCGTCCCTGCACCCACCTTTTTGCCGTTCGCATCGTACTTGAAGTCGAACGGAGCGCCGTCGGTCTTGTCCGCCGTGACCACTTTCGCCGCCGTGCCATCCACCATGACCGTCGCGGTTCCACCGCTTGCAGTGGTTCCACTGCCTCCACTCCCGCCGCTTCCTGCCACGAGCTTCAGCAGATCGCTCAGGTAGCCGAACTGCTGCTGACTGCCCGTGCGGGCGTCCGTCACCTTGGTCTTCCACAGGTCGATGGTGATAGGCGTCGGAGGATCGGGAGACACAGGCATGGGGTCCGAGTCTTTCAACCGATACGATTTCATATTCAGCATCGGTCGCAGGACGGCCCATATCGCCTGGAACTGCTGGGCAGTCGCAAGCGCCTGTGCCTTGAACTCGAAGTCCGTTGGAGTCGGGTCGCCCCAATCGCTCCTTCCGCGAAACACCACGTTCGGACCGCCGACGAAGACCGCGCCAGTGCTCGTGATCCCGGACGTGTCCCCGACCGGAAGGTTGCCGTTAGCGCCTATTCCGATCCCGCCGCCCCCAGCATTGTTGCTGTCGATGTCCGTTTGAGGCGGCCAAGTGGTCGTTTTCGGCAAGGCTGCCGGCCAGTAGAACGGGTCCTGGGTCATCGCGCCGGCACGGACCGGCACTGCACACTCAAACTCAATACAGTTGTTGGCCGAGTTGTAGGCCGCACGCTCAACCAGCACCGGCACCGCCGTCGAGGCAACGTAGCCTGGTGCATCGAACGTCACGCAGTCGAACGCCTCCAGGTTCAACTTGTGCAAGTACGAACGAAACCTCACGCGCTTCCATGCGTTCGAGAAACGTATCAGCCAGAACGTCGCCATCTTCAAGACAACATCCGGCTGGTTGAAGATGTACCAGTCGTAGTCCCTCTCGTAGAGACCGTATTTCTGGACGTTGTGGCGCAGGATCATATACTGCGTCGAGTTGGCTTCCGTGCCAGCGTATTGACCACCCGGCGTGTAGCCGATGTGCCAGGTGACGTTCATCTTCGTCACGATGTCCTCCGTGCGCGTGTACTCGACCTCCATGCCGTGCTCGGCGTCGATGTCGCTCACGGCGATCGTATCCACCGGTGTCGGCTGCTCCGGCAGATACTTGAGGTAGATGACGCTATCCTCGATCCACATGGCGCACCGCGACTGGAAACAAATCTCTTTGAGGACCTGAATGACGTTCTTCCGCGACAAGAGCGGGAAGTTCGCCGGGAAGGGAACCATCTTCGTCTTGACGTAGTTGAAGCTGTCCTCGTCCCAACTCAAGCCCGACGTGTTGCAGTAGTTGTCGATGATGTAGGTCAGGATGTCCACCACGTTCGGGCCTACGCTGGACTGGAACGTGATGTAAAGCTCGTCCGACCATCCCTGAATCTGCATCCCGTTCACGTCCTGATACCAGATGGTGCTCAAGGGCTGGTTGAGCACGACCTGGACTGCGGTGACGCTGCCGTAGTTCTGCGTGGTGATCTTGTAGTAGCTGCTCGGCACCACCGTCAGCCGCCGCACGCCCTCCAAGGTCTGGTAGGCTTTCACCGCCAAGACCGTACCCGGCGTAATCGAAGCGATGTAAGTCACGGTCGGGTCCGTGTAAAGCCGGACCTTGGAACCGGCATCCGCCCAGAACTGCTTGATGATGGGCTGCCAGTCCACGTTCTCCAAGGCATCCGGGAGGGTGGCGATCCAAAAGCCGGACATTGACTTCTCGCACGGCGTAAAGAAGTCCCCCAGGCCGCACGGCACCGGCGCACGGTAGTCAAACGGTTCGGGCGGCATCGGCGGCGGCAAGCAGACCTGCGGCGTGGCGTAAGGAAACGGCCCGTAGCCGGCCTGCTGCATCGCGGAAAGAACCTCGTTCTGCACCTGCGCATCGACCTGCGCTTGCAGGTAGGGATTCGACCGGCTGGAGACGTAGAACTCTTCGCCCTCGAAGTGCCCGGTAAAAAGACCGTCCTTAATCTGGATCGTGACCGTTTGATTCTGCGGGAAGTCCTCGCCGCCGAGAATCTGAATCGGGTTCTGCCCCAGCCCGAGTTGGTTCGCAAGAGCGATCTGTTCATTGCGGCGGGCCTGGGCGCACTGCTCCGCCTTCTGCATCCGCCCAATTTCGGCCCCGATCTGCGCGTTGATCTTGTTCGCCTGGTCGAGGTACTGCTGCGACTTGGCCTGATCGACTCCCATCCAGCACTCGGAAACCTCCATCAAGAAGCCCGCGTGCTGCGCCTCTTTCGCAATTGCCCGCAGCTTCTTGCGGTCCACATTGGTGCCGTTGCCGTAAAGCGGACTGCCCCTATACTCTTCCAAGCCGGCCAGGATGCCCACGCCCGTCAACGCGGTCCCCTCGACCGCCATGTTGACCTTCAAGGCCGGATAATCGTACACCAGCCCGAAGATTATCGGCCACGCCTTCCCCACCATGTCCGCCGGGACGTAGGGGAAGTTCCCCTCTTCCGCCGAGAAGCCGATCTCCTTGTCCTCGATATGTGACAGCGCGGTGATCTTGACCGTCCGGTCCCGCTCGTTCCAACTGACCGGCGTGTTGATTAGGCCCGAGAACACCAGGAACTTGTTGCTCAGGTCCAGGCCGTTGAACCATTGGTACAGCCGCACCGGCTGCTTGTGGAAATCGTACTTGTCGAACATCGCCTTGATCGAGCCGTCCGTGTCGTCCAGCGTGACGCTGATCTGCCGCGACGGGCTGTTCTGCATCGTGATGTCAATGGCGTCGTCCAGGTCGCCAAGCTCGACGATGGCACCAGGAATCAGGCCGCCGCCCGGAAGGGGAATGTCGCGGTCGGCGTAAGAGCACGTCTTGGCACCGACATACCAATCCACCTCGACAATGTTGATCGGCTCGGTGCCCGTCCGCTGGGCGATCTTCGCCAAGGCATCGGCAGGAATGTTACGCATAGCGGACCCCCTCGAATTCCAAGTCGATATTGACCAATGCCCCGCGGGGCATCGGCGCGATCGGCGGATCGGCCTTATCCGACGTGTCGAACTCGAACGGGTTGCTGGTGAAGTTCCCCATCCATTGCCGGCCTCGGTGATCCGTCACCAGGACCTTGGAGGCGAAGTAGGACCAGATGAAGGCCCGCAATTCCAGCGCCTTGTTCCGACTCAAAATAAACGTCCACTTGAACTTCCGGCGTCCACCCTTCGTCTTGACGTAGGTGTACCGCGTGCCGTCCATCGCCCGCTGCACCGATACCGCGACGGTCAGGTTCATGGCATCGCTGAACTGTGGACTCGGCAACACGGTGCCCGTTTGCAACGTCGGGTATGGAGCCTGCAACTGGAACATGACCGCCCCCCTCGTTACGCCTCAACCAGTTGGCCCTCGAATTCCAAGCTCGCCGTGAACATATCGCGGCCGTCTTCTAGCGCTGGATCGTTGGGGTTGGTGACGATGCCCGTCCAGCGCCGCTGCTCCCAGTCCCAAATGCCGATCTCCTGGCCGACATGGTTCTCCATGAACTCCAAGAGGGCCTCCGCTTGATCGACGCTCAGCCCGGAAATCGTCAGCACCAGGGTCTCGATCTTCGGCCACATCGGGTCCGCGTAGACGATCAACGTGCCGCCGCGGGTCTCGCGGCTGACGCGGTTGAATTGCAGCCGGTCCTTGTCGCCGAACTCCGGGTTCCGCAGCGTCAAAGAATCCGTGACCGGTCCGCTGGCCGGGTAGACCAACGTAAAGCGGCCCGGAGCCGAGGGGTTCGGCAAGTTCTCGCCGCTCAAAGTGGCCGGCGGGGGCGGCGGATTGCCGCTCGTGCCGGTCCCGATGAACGGGGAGTAAACCGCCTCGGCCGCCTTCAGCGGCAGCGAGTAGGTGAAGGACTGCTCGACGGAGACATCGGACTCCGCGGACAGTAGCCGCACGACCGCCACGACGGCGCAGTCGCCGATCGTCAACGGGTCCACCGTCGGCTTGCCAACGGACACCGCCGCCAAGTCGCCAAGCTGGATCGCATCGACCTGGGTTCCCACCTCCGACCGCGCCGCGACCTGCCCCAGGGGCAGGACATCCGTGGCCGCAGCCGGGATCGCACTGGCACGAGTCAAACCGACGTGAGCCTCGTGGCCGAAGGAAAGCAGGTCGCCCGCGCCTTGACCGACGTGCTGGACGACGCTGCTTGCGGCATCCGTCAGGCCGCTCGGGGTCGGTATCCAGCTTACCGTGTCTGGATCGTAGACCTGAGTGATCGTCTGGAGGACATCGGTGGCCGAAACGCGGATCGGCACGCCGGTCACTCCCACACCATCCACCAGCGTCAAGCTGTCCGTGGCATCGGCTTGGATATGCGTGTCGTGGACATCGTTCAGGTCCACCAGCGACAGCACATCGGTCGCCGAGAGCACCACCAGCGTGTTATGCGCATCAGCTTCGTCCAGCAGCCCCAGGACGCTCACACTCCACGGGGAGCCGATCTTCTGGACCGTCGCCGACTGGGCCAGGGACAACGGATCACTGATCCGCTTGCTTGCGGACATCACGACATTCTGGTAGAGCGACAACGCGCTCGCGGCCTGGAATGCCCGTGCCCGCAGCGTGTGGGCCGTATCCGCTACCACCAGATCACTGCTGGTCGCGCTCACCGGGAAGGAGTGGATAGCGCCGGCCCGCTGGCCTGCCACCAGATTGGTCGTCGTATCCGCGGTGAAATGCTGACCACAATAGGGGTAATCCGGCAGGACGATCGCGCTCGACGCCGCAAGTGTGTGAAGCACTTGGGACGCCGCTTGATCGGCCACAGACAGGGCACCTACGCTGTCCGCCAGGACCGCGGGAATGCGCTCGGTCGTCAGCGACAAGTCGCCGAAAGCGCACGCCGTCGCGTCGCCGTTATTGGCTGTTACCTGGAGCCGATAGTAGCGATACGCCCCGGTCGTCGCCAGCGGATAATGCCGCCGTTCGCCCGGCGACCAGTTTGTCTCCGTGCTAATGTCGCGGGTCAGCGTGTCCCAAGCCGTGCCGTCCATCGAGCCCAGCAGGGCGAACGCCTGGGGCATCTGGTCCATCGACCCGTCGAACGGGGCCCATAACGCAAACGAGAGCACTTCCGTCGGCGCGGTAAACTGGTACTGCCACCAGCAAGGGAACGAAGCCGCTTGCGAAGCGACGGTGCCGTCGTGGTAATCGTTGTCGAACGCCTTGTAGGCGTTCGCCGAGGCATCCGACGAGCTTGCCGTCCCGGCCGGCAGCGTGTTGCTGGCCATCACCGGCACAATGCTCGGCGGCCCGTACAGGAACAGTTCGCCCAGCGACACCGAATCGGGGCTGCCGTTGTTGGCCGTGATCCGCAGCCGGTAATAGGTGTACCAGCCGGGCGAAGTCACCGCGTAGATGCGTTTTTCGCCCACCTGCCAGTTGGCCGCATTGACGACTTGCGCTAAGGTGTCCCAGGTCGCGCCGTCGTTCGAGCCTTGGAGCCAGAAGTTCCGCGGCATCTCCTCGGCGTAGCCGTCCGACCGGCCCCACAGCGCGAACGCCTCCACCTTTTGCTGCGTGAGGAACTGGTACTGCCACCAGCAAGGAAAGCTCGCCGCCAGCACGCTCATGTGGTCGGCGTCGTTCAGCCCGTCGAACACGCGGTAGGCCGGGAAGCTCCCGCCGCCGAACAGACCGGACGAACTCGCCACGCCCAGGGGCGTCGTGCTGTCCGTCATTATCGGCGTCAGCGGCAAGCCGACCGCCAGCTTCACGACAGCGTTATTGTGGTCCAGCGACAGGGTATCCACAGCCCGCTTGACCGTGAGCACGGCGGATGCCGACTGGCCCAACGACAGGGCGCTGGTCGCCGCCCGGATCGGCAGGGCCACCTTGTCCAGCAGCATCGCCCCCAGGCGCGCACCGGACGTGCCCAGCATCGCGCTGCCGATCACCGGCGCGCTGCTGCCGCCCTCGCTGCTGCCACCGCCCCCGCTGCTGCCGCCACTGCTGGCGGCCGTCATCGCGGAGATCGGCAGTTCGGAAAGTGGCGAGCGTCCAAGCATGGCTTAATACGACTGGTTGTATTGCAGGATCGTGCCGGTGCCGCTGTCGCTGATTGTCTGGCTCCCCAAGTCGCACAGCGCCACCAAACAGTTGGAACACCCGCTGTCGATCTGGACCGAATGAGAACCATTCGTTTGGAACCGGCAGCCGATGACGCCGATCGCGTTGGCCAGCTTGCCACCGTTGTTGGAAATCCAAATCCCGGGGCCGCCGTTGGCAACCAGCACACAGCCCATGATGCTCACGTTGGCCATCGTGCCGAGGTTGTTTTGGAACTTGATGCCGGGCAGACCGCTGTTCGTTGCCTGGATCAGGCAGTTGGAGATTCGCGCCAGATCGCCTTCATCGAGGCCGATGCCGCCGACGCCGCCGCTCTTGCAGTTCGCGTCGATGTTGCAGTTGGTAATGAGGCAACGATACGATTGGTTGTCAATCGTGATGCCTTCCAGGGCGTTGGAGTCCGAATGGCAGTCCGAGATTATCGAGTCGCAGACGTGGTTCTGGGAAATGCCGATCGCGCTGTTGTCGTGCGAATAGCAGGCGTGAATCTTATTGTACTGGCAGGTCGTCGATTGCCCGTCCAGGCAGATGCCGTGCCCGGCATGGTGGTGACTCTCCACTCCGTCCACGTAGTTCTTCGCCCCCTTGATGACCAGACCGCTGCCGCCGCTCACGCTGTTGCCGTCGAACGTGAGGCCGCGAATTTCGTTGTTGTCCCCCGTGACCGTGAGACAGTCCACGCCCGCCGTCTTCTTGAGGATGGCACCCTTGGGCCCGATCAGCGATTGGCCGCTGTTGCCCAGCGACAGACCGCTGGCAACCGCATAGGACGCCGCGGGGAAGTACACCGGCAGACCGGTATTGATTGCCGCCTGAATCGCCGCGGAATCGTCCGTCGTGCCGTCGCCGACTGCACCGTAGAGCCTCACGTTGGCCGCCACCGCGGCAATCTGCGCCAGCACCAGCGCCGGACAGTCCAACCAGACGTTCTTCGTGCCAGCCCCGAAGCTCACCGGGCTCCCGCCGTTGCTGCTGGAAAGAACCTTGTCACGACTGAGCGACAAGCTCGACAGCGTGTACGTGCCCCGGCCCACCTCCCAATTCCCAGCGCCGTCGTCGATGACATAGAAGCAGGAGTTGCCGTTGCCGATGGTCGAGAAGGCGCGGCAGCCCGAGGCCGCCCCGCCGAGCGTCAGGGTGCCGGAGCCGGTCGTGGTCGTGGTTTCCTGGATGCGATCCGCAACTGTCAGCGCCATCGTCAATCTCCTTTAGCTCCCCAGGATGCCCGCCCCGTCGTCCCACGCCGCCAAGGTCGCCCAGCCGCCGATAGCCGGATTGATGGCCCCGAAGAAGATCCGGTCTATCGTGCCGAGATAAGCCGACTCGCCGTAGCTGCCGATGTTGAGCCAAAAGTGGCCGTTGTCCGAAATGTCGAAGTACCAGTTGCCGTCGTTCGGCCGGCGGATGCGGAACCACATCCATTCCACCACGGGGCAATCGTAGGCCCCAACGATGTCGGGGAAGACATAGGAGTGAAGCTGGTCCCACTTGTTGACGTTGGCCTGCTTCTTGTGCGACCAGTAGTTCTGGCACACGACCTTCCCTTGCGTGTCCATGACCCCGAGGGAAGCGCCCGACCACCACACATTACTGTTAGTCGAAGGCCCCATCGACACGCCGCGGACGGCTGCCGTAAGTTGCCAGGTCGGAGTCGTCGGTACAGGCCGGGTGAGCGCCGCATTTATCAGCGTGTTCGTCACCAGGACGATGCTGCTGCCGCTATCCGACTTGACGGCCCCGCCGCTGCCCCAGTCCTGCAACGTGAAATCGGCGGACGTGAGGATGTTTTCGTTGGCGTCGATGATGCGGAAGGCCGGCCGGCCGCCGTCGAGGAGCGGGTCGTTGTCCTGGCAGTACCGCTGCAGGTCCCCCTGCGTCAGCAGTTGATAGACGCTGACGCCGCTGGCGTGCCCCACGTTCGTCGTGCCCTCTTGAGCGCGCACCACGGTCAGGGTGTTGCCCGACCGCGCCGTGCAGAGCACCAGTTCGCTCTCGATCAGGAGGCGGAAATCGCCAGCGCTGGGAAACACTGCGCCATTGGCCACGGCAATCGACGTATCCGAAGCGCCAATCGCCCCGTTGAGGGTCGTCTGGGCATTGTTCACAAGCTCTTCGCGGCGTTGAGTCATGCGTCACCTCGCTAGCTGCCCAGGATTCCGGCCCCGTCGTCCCACGCGCCAATCGTCACGTAGGCCCCTGCGCCGCCCATGTCCATGTGCCCGCAGAGAATCCGGTTCGGCGTGCCCAAGAAGGACGATTTGCCAAAGTTGCCGACTTCGAGCCAATTCTTGCCGTTGTCCGAAATCTGGAAGTGGTAGTTGCCGTCGTTGGGGTCCGTGAACCGCATCCAGAGCCAGTCTACGGAGAAAATGTTGAAGGGGCCGACAATATCCGGCGACACGTAGCCGCCGCTGCCGTTCTGGTGCGTTATCAGCAGCCCCGCCTCGCACGACCGGTAGCGCATAATCACGGATTGGTTGCCCGTGTCCAGAACGCCGATGCAGGCCCCGCCCCAAAACGACTCGATGCTCGTGCCCATTGTCCTGACGGCCGCCGTCAACGTCCAGGGCGTGGCCGGGAGCGGGCGCGTCAGGTACGCGCCGCCGGCCCCGCAAAGCACGATGCTGTTCCCGAAGTCGTAGGCGACATTGCCGCCACTGTAGTCGAGCAGCGTGAAGTCCGCGGCACGGAGCCGGTTCTGGTTCGCATCCATGATGCGGAACGCATCGCGCGTCGTGTCGAACAGCGGGTCGTTATCGCGGAGATAGCGTTGCAAGCCGCCCTGCGAGACGACGTGGTAGACCGGCGTGGCGTCCGCGTGCGCAGCCGCCGTCGTGCCTTCCAGCCCGCGCACGACCGCCAGCGTGTTGCCGGAGACCGCCGTGCAGAGCAGCAGTTCGCTGTCGATCAGGATGCGGAAGTCGCCGCTGCTCGGAAAGACCGTGCCGTCCGCGACCGTCAAGGTAAGATCGCTGGCCGCCACCGCCCCATTGAGCGTCGTGGAACTGTCGTTCTTGAACTGCTCCCGTCGCATGTCTCGTCTCCTAAGCCCCCAAGAGGCCGGCCCCGTCGTCCCATGCGCCCAAGGTCGCCCAGCAACCGCTGCCCCAGGTGTCGATCTGCCCGAAGCAAATCCGGTTCACGGTTCCCAGGAAGGCCGTTTTGCCGAAGCTGCCGACCTCCATGAAGCGTTTGCCGTCGTCCGAGAACTGGTAGTGCCAGTTGCCGTCGTTCGGGTCCACGATCCGCAGCCAAATCCATTGCGTGCCGGCGACCGGAAGCTGCGAAACGATGTCGGGCGGAACGTAGCCGCCGTTGCCGTCGTTCTTCGTGATGTGGAGCATCCGGCGATGCGCCAGCCAACGCACGGTCACGGTTTGATTGCCCGTATCCATCGTCCCGATGCACGCCGCGCCCCATGCCGCCTGGTTGGCGGTCCCCGTGCTCCGCACGGCCGCCGTCAGCGTCCAAGTGCTCGTGGCAGGAAGCGGCCGAGTCAAGAACGTGGTGCCGACATTGAGCACGATGGACGTTCCAACATCCGCCGGTGCAGCGCCGCCCGCGTGATCGAGCAGCCCGAAGTTGGCCGCCAGAAGACGGTTCTGGTTGGCGTCCACGATGCGGAACGGCGGCCGGTCGCTGTCCACGAGCGGGTCGTTGTCGCGGAGGTAGCGCTGCAAGCCGCCTTGGGTCAAGACCTGGTAGGCCGCCGCCCCACTGGCGTGGCCGGCGGCCGTCGTCCCTTCCTGGGCGCGCGCCACGGTCAAGGTGTTGCTGGAGACGCCCGTGCAGAGCATCAACTCGCTGTCCACCAGGACGCGAAAGAACCCGGTGCCCGGGAAGGCGGTGCCGTCCACGACCGTGATCGTCGTATCGCTCGCCAGCACGTCGGTGGCAAGATTCGACTGGCTATCGTTCTTGAATAGCTCGCGGCGCTGGGTCATGGCTCGGCTCCGAGGGAAGAAACAGGGTCAGGGGACCGGGCACGCTGCCCGGGCCCCGACCCACGCGAGGGAGAGATCGTTACGCCGTGACGGTGTACGTGACCTTCAACTGGTCGCCGTTCTGGACCGCCACGTCGCCGGCCGTGAAGGCAGCCGCCGCCCACAGGCGACCGCCGCTGGCCGCGTTGTCGCCTTTCGTCTGGCAGCCAGCGGCCCCGCCCACGATGAACAGGCCCTTCACGGTGCCGCTGTTGGTGATGTCGAACACTGCCGTGGTCGCGTTCGTGACCTGGGCGACGTGCGTGTTGACGGTCGCCGCCCCGGCACCCCACGCCGGCCGCGTGGACGCGCTGTTGCTGTTGCCGTCGTCGGTGTAGTTGGTGAACTCGGTCCAGCCGTTCGTGCCGCCGATCTGGGCGTAGCAGTCGGCCTGGGCGTAGGCCGTGAACGAGGCGCTGGACACGAGGCCCATCCACCAGGAGGTGATCGCCGTGCCGCCGTGGAACATCACCTCCAAGAGCCGCTGCCGGCCCTCGTCGGTAATGTAGTTGGGCATGGCGTACTCGGCGATCTTCCGGCCGTCGCGCCAGTGCTCGACCACGAATCGGCCGTGCGGCGTGAGTTGATCGGACGCCGGCTTCGCGGGACGCACCACTTCGACGCCGGCTGCGTGGCCTACATTCAACTTGCTCGTCATGGAAGTTTGCCTTTCGGGGGTTAAAGAATCGAAGTGCCACGCCGCAACTCACGTCGCAGTTCGGTGGCGATGGACCTGGCCGTCTGGCGGCCCGTGTTGCCGCCTTCGACCGTCACGTTGATGTCACCGATGTTGGTGACGTGTCCCCCGTGACTGTGATACGAGGGCCGCACGCCCGCGTTCATCGCCGTCAACTGGGAGGCGAAGCGGCGAGTCGTCGCCGCACTCATTACCATTTCCCCCGGCGAGAGCATGGCCGGAATCACGTCCGTGCCCCGCGGGCGTCCGCCGCCCGCCAAGTAAGCCATGCCGCCGTGCGCGGCCGTCATTTCCCCGCCGATCTCCGGCATCGGGACTTCGGCCGCCGCGGACGCCAACTCCTGCATCGCCGTGGCCGCGGACTCGATGCTCCGCTCGAAGTCCATCATCGCGTCGTTCGACGTGCGGATGGATTGCGAAGTCTGGCGGAAGCGGTCCGTGATGTCCTCGACCTGGCGGCCGGTCTGCGGCTGCAACTGCAACTGGCGCAGCCTTTCCAGGCCGCGGGTCGCGTCCTCCTGCTGCTGTTGGAACGGTTGCGAACGCAGGTTCCTGATCCGCTCGGCATAGTCCCACGCCTGCTTTAGCTCCTTGACCCACTCCTCCGCGGTCTGCACCGGCAAGCTCTGCGACCAGGTGGCGTTGGCCTTGAGTTTCTCCAAGCGATCCAACAGGGCGTCCAACCCTTTCACGTCAATTGACATCGGGTGCGCCCGCATCCATTCGACCTGCCCGCTGATTTTGGCGAACTCCTCCTGGGCCGTCTGGATCGACCGCACGCTGGTCGGGGCAAGTTGATTCACGCCCTCGGCAAGCGTCTGCCACAAGCTGATCCCCTTCGATTGCATGGCCGCCATTTCGCCGCCGATGCGGGCCTGGATCACGCGAATCCGCTCCCAGGCGTCGCGCTGGTCGTACAGGGCCGACGTGGCGGTCACAATCGACGGAGCCAATTCCCGAATCGTCGTCTTGATGGCATCAAGCTGCTCTTGGTACGACTTGCCGGCCAAGATGCTCTTGTCCGTGACGAAGCCTTCCAGGCTGATCGAGCCCAGACCCGTGCTGATGCGCCGGTTGAGCTGGGAAAGCGTCTGGTCGGCGACGAACAGTTCCCGGACCTCGGCCTTGGTCGCGGCCCCTTCCATCGTCTCGCGCATCTTGCGCTTCATGGCGTCGAAGTTGAGCCAATCGGAAACCTCCCACTTCTTGCTGGCGAACATGAGGCCCTGGAACTCCTCCAGGTCCTTCTTCACCTGCGCGATCGCCTTCTCGCGGTCGGCCGTGGGCAACAGTTCGCCCTTCTTGTCGAACAGGCCCATCTGCTTGGCCACTTCCTTGGCCAGTTCCCGCATCCGGGTGACGCGCCGCTCCTCGTCGGCCGCGGCGTCGGCCGCCACCTTGGCCTGCTTTTCCTTGACCCCGCGCAACTCTTCCTGAGCGTGTAGCTCGTCGTAAAGGACGCCCTCGATCGCCTTTTCCGCTTCCTCTTCGCGGTAGGCGCTCTGCGACCGCTGGGCCAGCGCCATCGACTCCTGCGCGAACCCTTGGGCCCGCTTGAAGAAGCTCTCGGCCACCTGGATGTCCTGCGGCGTCTTGGCCTTGGACATCAGTTCTTCGGCCTCCCGCGCCAAGCCGAGGGCCCGCTTCCCGTAGTCCTCCGACTGGGTGCCGGTATCCTTCCACATTCGCTCCCGCCAACGGAACTGGGTGTCGGCAAGCGTGCCGGCGATCTCCGCGCTCTTCTTTGCCGAGTCCGTGATCGCGCGGTCCGCCTCATTGGCCAGGTTCCGCAGCATGTGGACTTCCTTTTCCGCCTCCTCCACGATCTTGTTCATCGTGGCGTGCGTGTCGTCCGTCAGCCGCTTGTTGTCGTCTTTCGCGGCGTCCACCATCTGGTTGTAGGCTCTCTGCCGCTCGGCCAGGATCAACTCGGCCTGCCGGACCACCGCCTCATTGGCGCGGTTCTGCTCGTCCACGATCCGCTGGTTGGCCGATCGTGCGATGTCCAGCTTGTCGAACTGCTGCTTCTGGAACTCCTCCCCCATCCGCTTGAAGCTCTGCATGATGCGGGTGTTCGTGAAGTCGAACGCCGCATACGCGACGATGGCGACCAGCGCGGCATTGACGCCTGCGCGCAGGAGCATCATGTTCTCGGCCGCCAGCCGAGCGCTCGTCGCCACCGCTCCCATCGAAAGCGCGAACACGCCGAACCCCGCGGCGGCCACGCCCACGATGGGCACCAGGGCCTTGATGCCGGCCGCCAGGGTGTCCGCCCCGCCGGCCGAGCCGAGGAACCAGTTGGTGGTCTTGACAATCGAGTCGCCCAGGTCGGTCGTCAGGAAGACCTTGAGCTTGTTCAACTCGGAGATCGTCTTCTGCGCATCGCTGTCGATGAAGATGTGGTACCGCTCGCGGAACGAGTTGGCGGCCTCCTGAATCTTCCGCATACTGTCGGCGGTCCGCTTGCCGCCGTCGTCCGTCTCGCGCATGGCCCCGCTGATCGCCCGCACGTTGGGGATCAACTTGGCGAACGTCTGCATATTTCCGTCCGTGCTCTCGCGCAGCTTCATCAACGCGCCTTCCAGCCCCAGGGCGGCGATCATGTCCTGGCCGGACTCGAAGCCGAGAACGTGCAATTCCTTCCGCAAGTCCTGCGAAGGCTTGAGGAGGGCCATCATGGCGCTGCGCAGCGCGGTCGCCGCCTCGGCCGGCTTGACCCCGGAAATGGTCAGCGTGACCATCATCGCGCTTAGCTCTTCCAGGCTCACGCCAAGCTCGCTCGACACGGCCGTCACGCGGCCGAGTACGGAGGCCAATTCCTGGCCCCGCACGCGCCCGACCTGGATCGTGCCGAAGAAGTTGGCGGCTACCCGCTCGGCCTGGCTGGACTCCATGTGGTAGGCGTTCAGGGTGCCGGCGATCAGGTTCACGGCCTGGCCGGCGTCCATCACGGCGACCTTGGACAGCATGAATGCGGCGGTCATCACCTCGGTCTGCTGCGCCGTCGAGACGAACTGGTTGGAGAGGCTCTGGTACTGCGCCTCGGCGACCTGCGCCAGCGGGACGTTGAACTCGCGGGAAAGGTCGGCGAGATTCTTGGAGATCAGGCCCAGACTATTGGCCACGCCGGGAGAGATCGACTGAATCTCGGCCACGCGCGTCATAAACTCCAAGTTGGACTCGAACGCTTCGCGCATCGCGTCCCGCATGGCGCTCAAGGCGCGGACGATGGCCTGGGTCATCACGACCCGTCCGAGCGTCTCCCAGGAGACGACAAACTTGGCCGCCGCCCGGTCGGCGTCCTCGATAGGCGTCTTGTCCACCTTCGGCGCAATCGGCGCATTGTTCACGGCGGCAGCCGCACTAGCGATCTCGGCACCCGGACCCTGCGCAGGGGCCGCACCGGCGGCCTGCTGCGCCCCGAAGGTCGCGCCCAGCTTGCCCATCGCGGCAGCAGCATTGTTGGCGTTGCCGGCGATGTCCTTGAGGACCTGGACCAGCTCGCGGCCGTGCTCGTTCCACACCGAAATGGATTCCGCCACGCGGCTCAACTGCGAGTCAAAGTTGCCCAGCGCGCTATCCATCCGCGCCAGCGCGTCGAGCGCGGCCGAGGCATCGAAGCCAAGTTGCTGGACGATTTCGTCGGCCATGTGCTACCTCGCCTTGATCGGCGCTGTCTTCAAGCACGTAAAGGGACTTGGCAGCCGCACGTTCGCCGCCGACTCACGGAACGCCGCCTGGCCCTTCGCCTGGAAGTCGTAGGGGCCCGGTTTCCGCAGATGGAAACCCCATTGCGTGGCGTCGAAATACTCGTTGATAATCAGCCAGGGCAGGGTCGTGCTGTAGCGGAACGTGTACTGGCCCCGGCCCTCGTCGATCACCAGTTCGCCCGTGCTCTCGTCCATGCCGTGGCCAATGCGGCTGGGCACTTCGGGCGAAATCGGAATGTCGTAATGGATGCAGCCGGCCAGGGCCAGGAACGTGGCACGGGACGCACCGCTCCATACGGGCACTTCCGTCATCACCGTGGTGTGCA
>Ga0326727_10002018_pt1 | contig 71808 bp, 53 predicted proteins | sample MB2enrmetagenome_FD_207643 | JGI IMG/M metagenome (GOLD analysis project Ga0326727, IMG submission 207643) | Lab enriched peat soil microbial communities from McLean, Ithaca, NY, United States - MB29MY | ecosystem: Environmental > Terrestrial > Soil > Wetlands > Peat | place: USA: New York... | reverse complement strand
GGCATGGCAAACGGCTTGTCCACGTCGCGCACCGGCAGCGGCACCTTCTCGTCCACCGCCGCCATCAACTCCAGAATTTTCTTCTCCCACTTCTCGTCGCCGTTCAGCGCCTGCAGCGCCGAACCGCAAATCACCGGCAGGCTGTCCCCCGGGAACTGATAGCTCTTGAGCAACTCGCGCACCTCGAGTTCCACGAGTTCCAGCAACTCCGGGTCTTCCACCATGTCGCACTTGTTCAGGAACGCCACGATGTACGGCACACCCACCTGGCGCGCCAACAGAATGTGCTCGCGCGTCTGCGGCATCGGCCCGTCGGTCGCGGCCACCACCAGAATCGCCCCGTCCATCTGCGCCGCGCCGGTGATCATGTTCTTGATGTAGTCGGCGTGCCCCGGACAATCCATGTGCGCGTAGTGACGGTTCGCGGTCTCGTACTCCACGTGCGAAACCGCAATGGTGATGCCGCGCTCGCGCTCTTCCGGAGCGTTGTCAATGGTGTCAAACGCGCGGAACTGCACCCGGGGATTGTTCTTCGCCAACACCTTGGTGATGGCCGCGGTCAACGTGGTCTTGCCGTGATCAATGTGACCAATCGTCCCAATGTTCACATGCGGCTTACTGCGCTCAAATTTTTCCTTCGCCATTGCGTCCTCTGCTCCTCAATCGATAATCGTAAAGAATCAAAAATCTTTTTAGTTCTCTCCGCGGTTTTTCCTGATCACTTCCTCGGCCAGCGCGGTCGGCACTTCCGCGTAATGCGAGAAGTGCATGGTGAAATTCGCGCGGCCCTGCGAGCGGCTGCGCAGATCGGTGGCATAGCCGAACATCTCCGACAGCGGCACCTGCACGCGAATAATGTGGCTGCCCGCGCGGGCTTCCGAACCCTGAATGTGGGCGCGGCGGGAGTTCAGGTCGGCGAACACGGCGGCCATGTACTCTTCCGGCGTTGTGACTTCGACGCGCATGATGGGTTCAAGCAGCACCGGCTTGGCCCGCGAACAGGCTTCCTTGAATCCGATCGAGCCCGCGATTTTGAAGGCCATTTCCGAGCTGTCGACCTCGTGATAGCTGCCATCAACCAGCACCACCGCGACGTCCACCATCATGAAGCCCGCAAGACCGCCGTTATCCATGGCTTCGCGGATGCCGGCTTCGATGGGAGGAATGAATTCCCTGGGGATGGCGCCGCCGAAAACCTTGTCAATGAAGAGGAAGCGGTGCTCCTTGTCAAAGCGCCACTTGCCGCCGGCGCCCGCAACGGACTTGGCCAGCGCGTCGAGCTCGTCGGTGGACATTTCGTGCATGTTTTCGTGGTCGGCGCTGGGAAGCGGAGACACTTCCAGCTTGCAATGGCCGTATTGGCCCTTGCCGCCGGTCTGCTTAATGTACTTGCCCTCGGCTTCGGCCTTGCGGCGAATGGTTTCGCGATAAGCGACCTGCGGACGGCCGACGTTGGCATCCACGCCAAACTCGCGCTTCATGCGGTCGACGATAATTTCAAGGTGCAGTTCGCCCATACCGGAAATCAGCGTCTGCCCGGTCTCGGTGTCGGTGTGAACACGGAAGGTGGGATCTTCCTGAGCGAGGCGAGCGAGCGCCTGGCCCATCTTGTCCTGGTCCGCCTTGGTCTTGGGTTCAACGGCAACGGAGATCACCGGAGCCGGGAAATCCATGGCTTCGAGGATGACCTGCTTGCTTTCGTCGCAGAGGGTGTCACCGGTGGTGACGCTCTTCAACCCGACGCAGGCACAAATATCGCCGGCATGGACGGCTTCAATTTCTTCGCGCTTGTTGGCGTGCATTTGCAGCAAGCGGCCGATGCGTTCGCGAGTGCCTTTGGTGGAGTTGTAAACATAGCTGCCGGAATTCAGTACGCCGGAGTACACGCGGATGTACGTGACATGGCCGACGAAGGGATCGGACATAATTTTGAAGGCGAGCGCGGAGAAAGGCGCATCGTCGGAAGCACGGCGAAGAACGGTTTCGTCGTTCTCTGGATTGATGCCTTCCAGCGGAGGAACATCGAGGGGTGAAGGCAGATAGTCCACCACGGCATCGAGCAAGGGTTGAATACCCTTGTTCTTGAAGGCGGAACCAGCGAGCACCGGAACGATCTTCATCGCCAGAGTGGACTTGCGGATGGATTTGCGCAATTCGTCGACGGAGAGCGTTTTTTCATTTAAGTATTTGTCGAGGACTTCGTCGTCGTGTTCGGCGATATATTCGACGACCTTGGCGCGGTGTTCTTGGTAGAACTTCTTGTCGATCGCGGAGCCCTTGAGCGCAGCAGCCACATCAGGGCGACTGGCGACAAAAGCGGGATCCCACAACTTGGCAACCTCGAAAATCTCAAACTTGGCGCCGAGGGTTTCCTCGAGCCACACAATGACGTTTTCTTCGAGGAAGTCGATGCAACCGATGAAATTGTCTTCGCGGCCAAGGGGAAATTGCAGCGGCACAGGATGCGCGCCCAGGCGTTTCCGGATGGTGCGGATGGCGTGATCGAAATCCGCGCCCATCTTGTCCATCTTGTTGACGAAAGCGAGGCGCGGCACGTGGTACTTGTCGGCCTGGCGCCACACGGTTTCAGATTGCGGCTGAACGCCAGCAACGCTGTCGAAAATGGCAACGGCGCCATCTAGCACGCGGAGAGAACGCTCCACTTCAACCGTGAAATCGACGTGACCCGGGGTGTCAATGATGTTGATGCGATATTTCTTGCCGAAACGGTCCCAACTGGCAGTGGTGGCGGCGCTGGTGATGGTGATGCCCCGCTCGCGCTCCTGTTCCATCCAGTCCATGGTGGCCGTGCCTTCGTCCACCGAGCCGATCTTGTAGGTCACACCCGTGTAGTACAGGATGCGCTCGGTCGAGGTGGTCTTACCCGCGTCGATGTGCGCCATGATCCCGATGTTTCGGGTATCTTCGAGTTTGAATGCCCGGCTCATGGTCCCTTGAACGGCCTTTTTCTCCCCTGCACGCGTTGCAACAGCTTCAGTCACGAAAGCCTCAGTCCTTTTTACCAGCGATAGTGCGCGAAAGCCTTGTTGGCTTCGGCCATGCGGTGCACGTCTTCCTTCTTCTTGATGGCGCCGCCGCGCGAATTGGCCGCGTCAATCAGCTCGTCGGCGAGCTTATCGACCATGGTCTTGCCCGCGCGTTCCCGCGAATACTGCAGCAGCCAGCGAATCGCCAGCGACTGCCGGCGGAAGGGATTCACTTCCACGGGCACCTGGTAGTTAGCGCCGCCGACGCGCCGGGTCTTGACTTCCACGAGAGGCTTAAGGTTCTCGATGGCCTTCTTGAAAATCTTCAGAGCATCATCGTTGGTCTTCTTCGCGACCTGATCCATGGCGCCGTAGAAGACGCGTTGCGCGGTGCTCTTCTTGCCTTCCCACATCATCGAGCAAATGAACTTCTCCACGAGATCGCTCTCGTAGACCGGGTCGGTCGCTTGTGTGCGCCGGCTGACTAATCCTTTACGAGGCATCGCTTTTCATTGCTCCTTCAAAATTCCAACTCACTAAATTTGTTCTCCGAGAGATCCTTCGCCGCAGAAGGCGCTCCTCAGGATGACGATCCTCGTCGGATCGTCACTTCGCCGCCGCCGCGGCCTTGGGCCGCTTGGCGCCGTACTTCGAGCGTCCCTGCTTGCGGTTCTCCACTCCGGCCGCATCCAGGGTTCCGCGAATAATGTGATAGCGAACGCCGGGAAGATCCTTCACACGGCCGCCGCGCACGAGCACGATGGAGTGCTCCTGGAGGTTGTGGCCGATGCCCGGGATGTAGGTCGTGACTTCGACCGCGTTGGTCAAACGCACGCGCGCGACTTTCCGCAGCGCGGAGTTCGGCTTCTTCGGAGTCTGCGTGTACACGCGGATGCACACGCCGCGCTTTTCCGGGCAGCCCATCAGCGCGGGCGACTTGGTCTTCGACAGAACCCCTTCTCTTCCCATGCGTACAAGTTGCGAAAACGTCGGCACAGTTGTTCCTCTTTTTCCCTCGGCAGCCCGCGAGAAATATCCCCTCGCGAGTCCACCGCGCATCGCGCGCAGCCAAAGTCCGCGAACTCTCCCGCTGCGCGCAGACAAAAACGCGAGAGCACACGATTACGCTGAAAGGCTTACTGCGAATCCGGAGAGACCAGCAAGAAACTCCGTACGCACTCCAAGAGACAGAACGCAGCTCTCGGTATCGAAGCGGAGAGGCTTACTCGGCTTTTCGGGGCTGGCGCCCCATTCCGGCCGCTCTTCCGTCCCATTCCATCGTTCTTGTTCCGGGACCGAAGAATTCCCTTCCAACCCGCCCTCCCCAAGTAAGCGGAGGGCCGTACTACCCACAAGGGGGAAATCCCCCTGACAAAACACAAAGTATAAAGAAGTTACGGCAAAGTGTCAAACGTCTTTCGGCGCCTCACGGTGGAAAAAAATGTGGAAATGTCAAAGTTGGCACGGGGCGTGCCCAGACGTTCCTCTGGATGTCCATTCCGGCCGAAAGTAGCCGTTGACCGATTCCAGCCTGGGCATGGCTGGAATCGTCCATTCTAAAGTAAAGCCTTTAGATATAACTAGTTAAAAGCAGGCTTGACCTCCAGACCCAGGTCCCCGAAGGTCCACAGGCCAAATGAGGTCAGTTTCTCGAACGCGCCGTTGTCTCGCAACATTCTTGCGGTTCTTTCCGCCGGCCAGGGGGACGCAAACCGTTCCGGGCGGTCGGCAAGCCAAAAGGCGGTCAAGGCCATCACGGTTGCATCCTGGGTAAGCACCTCGGGCCTCACGGCTTCGAGGGCATCCGCCGCGGAATGATGTGTGTATTTGTAGTCGGGGGAGTCTTGATCGAGATTGATTCCCGGTAGACCTGACAGGATGAACGAGGCGGTATCGGACTCCAGTTCCATTTTGTCCGAAACCTTTATTTCGCGAAGGTTGAGCAACGAGTTCGCAAAGGGAGTGAAGGCGGAAATCAGATCGTTGCGCCCGCCAAGTTGGAATTCCCTTATGGGCCCCTGGCCGTTATCCAGCACGACCGCTCCCACATGATTTTTCAACTCGCCGGAATGTAGTTTCATATAGGCGAGTGAACCTAGCAGGCCCTGTTCTTCTCCCGTAAAGAGGACGAAGCGAATGGTGCGTCGCGGGCGCACCCCACTTTTCACCACAGCATCGGCAGCCGCGAGAACGCTGGCCACGCCCGTCCCGTCGTCCGTGGAACCTTCACTGAGATCCCAGGAATCCAGATGCGCGCCGACGACGACGATTTCCTGAGGGTGTTCGCTCCCCGTAATCTCGCCGACGACATTGGCGCTTTCCTGCGGGCCATCGGTGAACTTGTTCTGCACATCCAGATGCAGGCGCACAGTCTTTCCGTCCGCCAGGTAGCGTTCCAACTGGCCCTGATCCTCCATGGCCATGGATACGACCGGAATCTCGAACTGCGTCGCGAATCCCACAATTCCCGTGTGCGTCAGGTGCAATCCCTCGGACTTGAAGCCAAGGTCGCCGCCAATCACGGCCAAGGCGCCGGCTTGATGCAGGACACGCAGAAAATCGCCGAACTGGGCGAATACGGTCCAAAAGTTTTTCCTTAGGGGGCCCTGCACCACCATCAGCACGACTTTTCCGCGAAACCGGGCCGCATTTTGGATTTCATCGTCGAGATTGAAGATGTTTGCGCTTACCAGTTCCGCGTCCACGCCGCCAACGGGTGTGGAACCCGTCCAGCCCATGGCATCGATCGCCAGGGAGTGATGGAGCGGCGCAAGCAATTCCGCTTCGGCCTTGCCGCGCGTCCAACCTTTCCAGAGCGTCCACTTTTCCGTCCGGGCATTTTCAAGGCCGATGGATTTCATTTTGGCCAGACCCCAGTCGATGGCCTTTTGCGCTTCGGCCGTGCCGGTGACGCGCGCGCCGACGTCGTCGCTCAACTCCGTCAGGTATTGAAAGGCGTGGGAATCCATCATGCCTTCCCCCGCGATCCGGGCGAGCGCCGGCTTGGTGCCGTCTTCGTCCGGCCCTTTCGGCTTGGCCGAATCCTTCGCCCAACCGAATGTACTTGTCAGCACAACGGCAAACACCAGTCCCAACAACCGTTTCTTCATGCTCATCCCGCACTCCGATTTTGGAGACAAAGCAAACTTCTAATTTAACATGGTCTTAGACGCGAGGCTCGGCTCGGCAGCGTTACGTGGTGGATCAGTTTCGCAGTACGCCATGATCCAGGAGAAATCCGCGGCAGGTGGCGGCACCGTTATGCCGTCGGCCACTTTTACGTGTAGTCGACTTCTCCAGCAGTGGGAGTGAGTAGTCCTCAACACTTGTAAGTTGGGAGCTATCCCGCTGGATGCTTGAAAGGGTTGTCACCAATGGCTGTTTGCCATAGCAAGCAGCTGTTGAGATTGCAGAAATGCTGCGAGAGCGTGGCTCCTATTGACGCCAGCGCGCGCTCGGCCTACGATTTGCCGCAGAGGGCGACCGCGTTGGCTGCATTCGCTGCGCCACGCCGAAGATCTTGGTCCAGGCCATTCCTACCTCGACCTTGCGGCTCGACCGGGGTGTCCGGCCATCCACAGCCGCTCCGCAAATCAAAAAAGAGGACCAAGACAAATGAAAAACACACGACTCTCGTGTTTCGTCCTATCACTGCTCACCGGACTGCTCTTTGTCGCCGGTGCGCCTCAGACCCAGGCTCAGGAAGCTAACAAGAAGGCCCCCAATCTTGCCGAGAATAAGCCGGAGGCGCTCGGCTTCTCGTCCGAGCGACTCGAGCGACTCCATGCGATGATGCAGCAGGAAGTGGACCAGAAGCAGCTTGCCGGCGTCGTAACAATTCTGGCGCGCCACGGCAAAGTGGTCGAGGAAAGAACCTACGGCATGAAGGACATAGCCAGCGGCACTCCGATGACGCGGGACACGATCTTCCGCATCTTCTCCATGACCAAGCCTGTCACCGGCGTTGCCATGATGATCCTCTACGAAGAGGGCAAATGGCATCCTTTAGATCCGGTCTCGAAGTACATCCCCGAGTTTGCCCATCTGAAAGTTTTCAAGGGCGTGGATCAGAGCGGCAAGATGATTCTGGAAGACCCTATCCATCCCCCGACCATGCGCGAGCTGATGACCCACACCGCGGGCTTCACTTACGATTCCGACGCTAATCTGGTCGACAAGATGTACCTGGACCAGCAGCTGTTTGATTCCAAATCCCTGCAGGACATGATTGACAAACTTGCGAAGATCCCGTTGCTTTACCAGCCGGGGACTCGCTGGGTCTACAGCGCGTCGATGGATATTCAGGGCTATATCATTGAAAAATTGTCGGGCCAGTCCCTGCCCGATTTCATGCAGCAGCGCATTTTCGGGCCACTTGGCATGAAGGACACCAGCTTCTTCGTTCCCAAAGAAAAGCTCAACCGGTTTGCCACGCTTTACAACGAAGACGAAAAAGGCCAACTGGCCGCGGATAAGATGGCGGGGGGAGTGCCCACGGACTACGCGACGCAGCCATCGAAGCCCGAGGGCGGCGCCGGTCTGGTCTCAACCGCGCAGGACTATCTGCGCTTCGCTCAGATGCTCCTGAATGGCGGCGAGCTGGACGGCGTACGCATCCTGGCGCCGGCCACGGTACAACTTATGACCGCAAATCATCTTGCGCCCAGTCTCATGACGGGTGAGTTCTCAATTGGTTATGTGACTATCCGGCCTGGCTTGGGGTGGGGCTACGATTGCGCGGTCTTCTCGGACCCGTTGCAAGCCGACGAAGTGGTTGGTAAAGGCACTTTCTTCTGGCTTGGATATGCGGACACCTGGTTCTGGGTCGATCCCACTAACGATCTGATTTTTGTTGGCATGACCCAGCGAACGCCGGGCCCCGTGTGGCCCAGTCCCGGGTGGCCCAATGTGCACGGGTTGAGCCACCCCCCCGTCTATCAGGCGCTCCTAAAGCCGCGGATGTAATCCGCACAAGTGCGATCCGGGCATCCACATCCTCAAAGAAGCCAAGGCGGAGTAAGCGGAGTTACATTTTGCGCGAGACACAGGTGCACCGGACCACGCGAGACTGAATTTGCTCGTGCGTCCCTCGAAACGGGAGGCCACGCGCGGCTTTACGCTCGCCGGAGCGCCGCGCCACTTCCGCTATGTCCACGCTGCTTTCCCTCTTGACCTCAAGTCGACTTGAACTTGCATACTATGGTTTGCGCCTCTCGAAGGCAAGGGAAAGGAGACGATCATGGATGCACCGCGCCAAACCGATAACAAGCAGTCGACGAAACGTGGGCCACTACCGGGATTGCTCAGACCCCCGATCGTCTTTCTGGCTGCGATTCTTTTGGGGATCGCGATGAACCGGGCCTGGGCACTGCCTTTCATGCCATCGACTCTTAGGTTGCTCGGGCCCCTTGTTATGCTTTGCGCTGTCCTGCTCTTCCTTTTTTCCTCCCGAGAGTTTCGCGCAGCGGGCACTTCTGTGCGGGGAAGCGAGCGCACCACTGCGATCGTGCGAACCGGTCCCTACCGGTTCAGTCGCAATCCCATATATTTGGCTTTCGTCTTTCTCGTGCTCGGATTGTCAGTTTGGTTGAATGACGCTTGGCTGCTCATAACGCTCGTGCCAGCTGTCGGCTTCATCGCAGCGGTTGTGATCCCACGAGAAGAACGGTTTCTCGAGCACAACTTTCACGACCAGTATTTGAGCTACAAGGCCAGCGTCCGCCGTTGGTTGTGAGAACGCAATCATCGCCAGCAGCAATTCCTGACCGAGGTGTGTTTTGGGAGCGGTTGGTCTGCTAATCGGAAACTGAGTCACCATCCGGCACTGTTCGCGCGAGACACAAATGCGCCGGACCACGCGAGGCTGAATTTGCTCGTGCCTGCTCCGAAACGGGCGGCTGCACGCGGCTTTACGCTCGGCGGGCGTCGCGCCTAAACTTGCAACGTGGCACTTTTCAGACGAGCGGTTGGCATCTTGGCGATTTTGTGTTGCGTGGCTGGCTGCGCGGCTGCGGCGCGCTCTCAGGAGCCTGCGAACAAACCCTCGGCTCAAGAGACTGCGGGAGAACAGCAGGAAACCTTGCTTCAGGGGCTAACACCCGTCGGATATGCAGCTTTTACCCTGGGGCCCTTCGAAGCTCAGGGTGAACTGAAGCCGCAGCCTCCTGAAGAAAAGAATCCGTCCGCAGCAAAAGCTCCTGAACAAACTCCGGCGCAAAAAGAGAAGCCTACCGGCAAACCGGAACTTCCCTTTCAGATTGAACTGCTGGAAACGCGAGTGCGGTTCGAAGCCGACGGAGATTCGCGCAAGGAAGTCCACACCATCGTTAAGCTCAACAACATACTGGGCGCGCGCGAGTTCGCGCGGATTTCGTTCGATTACAACCGCGCCTTCCAGCAGATTGAAATCCCGCTGGTGCGCATCAGCCACACAAATGGCGGAACGGTCGAGGTGCTTCCGAGTGCGGTAACCGACGCGCCGAACCCCGCGGTGGAGCAATTTCCCGTGTATCACGACGTGCGCGTGAAGTCCGTGCGGATTCTGGGGCTGCAAGAGGGTGATACGGTGGAATACCGCGTCATCACGACGACAACGAAGCATCCGCTCGCGCCCGATTTCTGGCTGGAGCACACGTTTGACCGCTCGGGCCAGGTGCTCGAGGAACACTACGAGCTCGACTTGCCTACTTCTCGACAAATCGAGCCGCGCATCAATCCTGCCGCTCCTCCCAGCTCAAAGGAAACTGCGGGCTCAGGAGAAACCGCCCGCACGATTTACCGGTGGAACAGGACCTATTCTCCTCCCGCGGGCGGCGCTACAAGTGGAGAGACAACGCCAGATGCTCCTGCCGCGCCGGATGTTGCCGTCTCCACGTTGTCTTGGAAGTACCTCGCGATCCGGCTCGCGGAACTCCTGCTTCCGGGATCAAAGCCCATGAGGGAAGTGAGAACTCATGAAGATTCCATGAAAGAGCTGAGCCGGCGCCCGGAGGTCGCGGACACGGTGCGCGAAAAAGCGCTTTCCTTGACCCGAGATTCGAAGAGCGATCTGGACCGCCTGAAAGCAATTTATGAATTTGTCTCAACCAAGATTGGCACCGTGGATATTCCACCGGGCGCCACGGGATTTCGCGCGCGGGCGGCCGTCGATATCTTGAATTCCGCTTATGCGAATGCGGAAGACAAGTACGCCCTTTTCGCCGCACTGGGAGCCGCGGTAAACCTGCGTGCCAACGCGGCCCTAACGGGATTTTGCGACAAGGAAGCGTTGGCCATGCCGGGCGCGTTCAAACACCTGGTGATCCTTGCTTCAACCAAAGAGCGGCAATACTGGCTGGACCCGGCCGTTGAAGTAGCTCCCTTCGGGATGATCTCTCCCACGCCGGCCAAGTGCGCACTTCTTCTGCGGCGAGAGTTTTTCGCCATGAATTCGACTGGGCAGGAGTGGATCAAAACTCCGACAGAACCTCCGTTTGCCGCATTCCAAAGGGTCAGCGTGGACGCGGCGCTCACCGACACCGGACAACTGACCGCGAAGGTCAAGTATGTACTGCGCGGGGAGAACGAGCTGCTGCTGAGGGTGGCGTTTCACCAAACGCCCAAAGAAAAGTGGAAGGATGTGGCCAACCTGCTTGCAATTTCCGATGGTTTTCGCGGACAAGTTACGAACGTGGATGCGTCGGATCCGATGGCGACGAAGGATCCATTCACCGTGGAGTACGAGCTCACGCAGCTGAAATTTGTGGACTGGTCGAAAAGACCGGTGCGAATTCCCGCGCTCTTGCCGCAGATTGCATTACCGGACCTGCCGCCGTCGCCCGCGCCCGGCCAGATTGCGCCGAAAATCGAGTTGGGCACGCCGCTAGACGTGCAGACTTCCATGACGCTGCGGCTGCCTGCAGGAACAACGGTTCAGACGCCGGCGGGCACCTCGGTGGCGCGGGATTACGCCACGTACGCGTCGAAATACTCAGGTGCGGAGAACACGGCCGAGGCGTCGCGGCACATCGATTTCCTGAAGCGCGAGATTTCGGGTGATCGCGCGCTGGACTACAACGCATTTGTGCAGGCAGTGCAGAATGACCAGGCGCAACGACTTACGCTGTTGCCCGCTGCGGATTCTGGCGAGGATGGCAAGCACTGAGTTATCAGTTTTAAGTTTTGAGTTTTAAGTTTTAAGTTTTTGATCTTGAATCCTGCAGACGGTTTCCCATCCACGATAGAGATTTCACACTAAAAGAGAATGCGCCCTCCCACGAAAACTGGGGGGTCACTCAAAACTTAAAACTAACAACTTACAACTATTTGATCTCCATTACTTCTTTTTCCTTCGCAGCGGAGAGATCCTCGACTTTCTTGGTTTCCGCGTGAGAGAGCTTATCGAGCTCCTCGAGCGATCGCTTCTGTTCGTCCTGGCTGATCTTTTTATCCTTCTCCAGTTTGTCGATGGCTTCCTTGATGTCGCGGCGGATATTGCGGATTGCGGTGCGGTGATTTTCCAGGGCTTTGTGGATGTGTTTGACCAGTTCCTTGCGGCGTTCCTCGGTTGGAGAAGGAATGGGAATGCGCACGACTTTGCCGTCCGTGCTGGGGTTCAGGCCGAGGTCGGAAGCGCGGATAGCCTTGTCAATCAGCGCCACGGCGCTGGGATCCCAGGGGGTGATCATAAGCATGCTGGCGTCGGGAACGGTCACATTGCCGAGTTGATTCACGGGCATGGGCGTACCGTGGTAATCGACGCGAACGTGGTCCAGGATCGCGGCGTTCGCGCGGCCGGTGCGCACGGAGGCCAGCTCCTTCCGAAAGTCCTCAACGGCTTTTTCCATGCGCGCTTTTGCAGCGGCGGTTGCTTCTTTTGTACTGGCAATCGTAATCATCGTGTTTATCCTCTTTGGAATACGTACCCTGGAGATGGAAGTCTTAAATCATCAGTTTCACTGACCTTCGCGGAATATGGTGACTAAACGCGTATTGTCATCCCGAGTGAAGCGAGGGATCTGCTTTTGCCTGCGGGCGAGATACAGCAGATTCCTCGCCCGCCGCGGCGGGCTCGGAATGACAAATTACTCTCGTTGGGTGCCTTCCCGATGCTCCGAAGGCGTCACCATAATCTGCGACACTCCATAGGTTTTCAGTAAGCCAGAACCGAACCCGTACGGTTGCGTCCGCAAGAGTTTTACCCAGAACTTAGCACTTAAAGCTCTAAACTTTCCCGTGCAAGCAAAAACAAAACCCCACTCCCGCGGCTGGATCCCGGACGGCCCTATTGAGGACTTAATACTTAAAACTCAAAATTGTAAACCGCTTTTTCCGTTAGGCCGGCACCACCGTTGAGCCCACGGGTTCCCCAAGAACCGCGCGGCGAATGTTGCCGGGCTTTTGCATATTGAAAATCTTGATGGGCATGCCGTTGTCCATGCAAAGCGAAATGGCCGTGGCATCCATGACCTTCAAGTTCTGGTGCAGGACTTCGCGGTGGGTAATTTCCGCGAAAAACTTGGCGCCGCTGACTTTCTCCGGGTCGGCATCGTAGATGCCGTCGACGCGCGTAGCCTTCAGGATGACATCGGCCTTGATTTCCATGGCGCGCAGGGCCGCGGCAGTGTCCGTCGAAAAGTAGGGATTGCCGGTGCCCGCGGCGAAAATGACCACGCGGCCTTTTTCGAGGTGGCGCGTGGCGCGGCGGCGGATGAACGGCTCGCAGACCTGGTGCATTTCGATGGCGCTTTGCACGCGGGTATGAACACCCGCCTTCTCGAGGGCGTCCTGAAGGGCGAGGGCGTTCAACACGGTGGCGAGCATGCCCATGTAGTCGCCGGTGGCGCGGTCGATGTCGAAACCCTTTTGCCGCGCGCCCCGGAAAATATTCCCCCCGCCGACCATGATGGCAATCTGCACGCCGAGCTTATGAACTTCGCGCAATTCCCGGGCAATGGAATCGACGGTCTGGCCATCAATGCCGAATCCTTGCTCGCCCTGCATCGACTCCCCGGACAGTTTCAGCAGAATCCTTCGATAGGCCGGCTTCTTCTTGGCGCTCTTCGTCAACGCTTTGGATTCCGGTGGCATGTCTCTCCGTCCGATCCGAGGGAAGCCTTGCCGATTGTAACAAACAATCGGCGGAATGGCCTATGACACGAAACACCGGTTGCGAAAAAATACGCCCCGGAGAGCCGGGGCGTGGAAAATGCGGCATCGCGTGATGCCGCGAGGAAAAAGGAACGGATGTATCAGGACTTTGGGGGCTCAGGCGCATCGGCCGACTCGCGGACGGCGCCGGCTGCGAGCTCGCCCACCTTGAAGCGGGCGAAACGCCGGATGGTGATGTTCTCGCCGAGCTTGGCAACCGCGGCGCTGATCATCTCCCCGATGGTCTGAGTCTCGTCCTTGATATAGTGCTGCTCGTAGAGGCAAGTTTCCTCGTAGAACTTCTCCATCTTGCCCTGCACGATCTTCTGGATCACCGGCTCCGGCTTGCCGGTGGCGCGCGCCTGGGCGGTGTAAATCTCGCGTTCCTTTTCCAGGAATTCGGGCGTGACTTCTTCCCGGCGCACGAACCGGGGATCGACCGCGGCGATGTGCATGGCCAGGTCGTGGCAAAGCCGCTGGAAAGCTTCGGTGCGGGCCACGAAGTCGCTCTCGCAGTTGACTTCGACAATCACGCCGATTTTGCCGCCGGCATGTATGTAGTGGCCGATCAAGCCTTCGCTAGCTTCGCGGGTGGCCTTCTTGGCCGCGGCCGCCTGGCCTTTCTTGCGCAGGATCTCGATCGCCTTTTCGAGGAGTTGCGCGGTGCCCGGCGAATCACCCAATTGAACGGCGGCCTCGACAAGCGCGGCGCGGCAATCGCTGAAGCCGGCGTTGGTTCTCTCTCTGAGTTCCTTTACGAGCTTTGCTGGAATTTCCATGATCGGTTTACTTGTACTCATCCTTTTCTCTCTGGTGTGTGAAATTCGTCCGTGATTTCTAGAAAAATGGCCCGGCGAAGGGCGTTTGCTCGGCGCCGGGCCAGATCAATCTTGCAGCCACGCGCGGGTGGTCAGCGCTTTTCCTCGTCCGGGGGGACGGTGGTTTCCGCCGCTTCGATGAAGGCTTCGGTGCCCTCGGCAAAGTCGCCTTCCTGCTTTTCGTACTTCTCGTAGGCGCTGGTGTCGACATAGTCGACGCCGGCTTCGTGGGCCTGGTCGGCAGCCGCCTTCTGGTCCGCCACTTGAGACTGCTCGTACAGGGTCCGGCCTTCGGCGACCGAATCGGCGATCTTCGTGGTGAACAGGCGGATGGCGCGGAGAGCGTCATCGTTGCCGGGGATAATCCAATTCACCATGTCGGGATCACAATTGGTATCGACGACGCTGACCACCGGGATGCCCATGCGGCGCGCTTCCTTGACGGCAATATCTTCCGCATTGGAATCTATGACAAACAGGGCGTCCGGCGGCTGGGCCATATTCTCGATGCCTTCGAGGTTCTGCTGCAGATGCTTCATCTCGCGGTCCAGACGCGCACGCTCTTTCTTAGAGAGCTGCTCCATGCGGCCGTCCGCGGTCATGGCTTTCAGGAGCTTTAGGCGCTTGATGGACTTCTGGAGGGTGGTCCAATTGGTCAAGGTGCCGCCCAGCCAACGGTGATTTACGAAGTACGCACCGCAGCGTTTGGACTCCTCGGCGATCGCTTCCTGGGCCTGGCGCTTGGTGCCGACGAACAAAACCGTACGGCCGTGGCTCGAAATTTCGCTCACGAACCGGCTGGCCTCGCGGAACATCTTCAAAGTTTTCTGCAGGTCGATAATGTGAATGCCGTTGCGCTCCCCGAAAATGTACTCCTTCATCTTGGGGTTCCAACGGCGCGTCTGGTGGCCGAAATGCACGCCGGCCTCCAGCAGCTCCTTCATGGTGATTTCTACCGCCACTGATCCTCCTTAGTAGATAGCTGCTTTTCGGATTCGGTGAAGAATCACGCAGCAGCCTCTTGCCGGCCTCTTGCCGGCCGCGATCTTGGCGTCACAACTCGCGTCATGCCGCCAGAACTCATAAATTCGTTGCCGTGCCCAAAGCGCTGAGATCCTTAGTCGCGCAATCAGCGCGCTCCTCAGGATGACAACGCAACCCAAGCGATTACCGCTTGGTGAACTGGAAGCGCTTGCGCGCGCCCTTCTGGCCGTACTTCTTGCGTTCCTTCATGCGGGAATCGCGCGTCAAGAATCCGTTCTTGCGCAGACCCGGACGAAGCTCCGGGTTGAAGCGGCTGATGGCGCGAGACAATCCCATGCGCACCGCGCCAGATTGCCCGCCAACGCCGCCACCCTTGGCCGTGGCGACAACGTCCACCTGTTCGAGCAGGCTGGTGAACTTCAGCGGCTCGGTGGCGTCATGTTCCCACGCGTGGTTCGGGAAATATTCCTTCACCGGACGGCCATTCACGGTGAACTTGCCGGTCCCCGGGCGCACAAACACGCGCGCAATGGATTGCTTGCGGCGGCCCGTGCCGAGAGACCATGTCTTTGTGCCCACTCCGGGCGTTTCCCCAGTACTCAAAGCTCCTCCTCAAAACCGACAAAAGACGAGACGAGTCCGCCCTATTTCATGAACTTCACGCTCGGAAGGCTCCCCGCTAAGGCACCACTTAGAAAGGAACAGCCAACGTGCGGAAACTCTCGTGCAAACCCGGCGATGCCGGGGAAATCTTAGACCGCGAGCGGCTGAGGCTTCTGCCCCGCGTGGCGCGCCAATCCGGCAGCGTCTCGGTACACGCGCAACTTCCGCGCGCGGCGGGCCCGCAGCTTGTTCTTCGGCAGCATGCCCACAATCGCTTCGCGCACCACCCATTCCGGCCTGCTTTCGCGAATGCGCTTGAGCGGAACCGTCTTCAAGCCACCCGGGTAACCGCTGTGCGAGTAGTACACCTTCTGCTCCAGCTTGTTTCCGGTCATCTTGATCTTGTCGGCGTTGATCACCACGACGTGATCGCCGGAATCCAAATAGGGCGTAAAACTCGCCTTGTCCTTGCCGATCAGGATTCGCGCCGCTTTGGTCGCCAGCCGCCCCAGCGTCTTGTCGGTGGCGTCAATCACAAACCACTGCGCGCCCACTTTGAGCGCTTCCGCTTCTTCTCCCCTGGCTACGTACGTCCTCATTGCAATCAGTCACACCTTTCCCTGTGAAGACAAAATCTAAGTTTAGAGGCTGAAGGAGGCTTTGTCAACGAAGTGCTAGGTACTGGGTCAGTTTCCGATTATGCCGTTATTTAGGACTTACCCATCTTCGCTAAACGGCAAGTGGGATTCTCTAACTACTCAATGCCAGCACTTAGGGGTAGACTGATCGTATGACCGCCCGGGCCAACAAATCTTCCGGGCCTGAAGCCCCAATGAGGTCTCAAGATGGGTCGCACCCAGTCGCTTATGCCGTTTTGTCGGGCATTGCCGTCGGTCTGTTTCTGCCAGTGGTCGGCCTTCTCCTAGACCCTCACGACACTTACTTCAGCGCGCTTCTTCCCGTTTCGCTTGCAGGTGGTGCCATCGTCGCTTTTTTCGTTTGGCGTCGCGAACGCCGGACCTCGTTTTTTCAGCCCCACGGTCCATTTGAGAGCGATGGCAAGCACACTGAGGCCAGCAAACTCCGGCCCAAGGATGTTTGGACACCGGAACCCAAGCACCTTGTTCCGTTCGGTCCTGGTGGCGTGGGCCAGTGGACTGCTCACCCCATCGGACTTGTCATAGTGATTGGCTTAGTGCTCATGGGCCTAGTTTCTCGAACCCCGGTGAGTGAACTCATGTTCTTTTCACTTCTAGGTGGTGCCGTTGTCGGCTTGTTCCTGTGGCTATATCACCGGTAATCAAACCCGATTATCAATGCACGAGTTGTCAGTCAGAGTTGCTTAGCTCCCGATTTGTCAGATAATCGGAAACTGATCCACTACCAAGCGCTAGGCTTATGGAAGGGCAAGTCCTCATCTATGTCTATTCCAACTTCGCGAATGCCGCTAGCGTGAATTTCAGCGGGGAAATCCATGGGCCTCGGACCTGTGATCGGCAAAAGGGCGCTTAGCCCCGGCGGAAAATCGCGGCGAATCCGCGCTTTGACAGATCGGGCAGGTCGAACGCGAGAAAAAGGGAAGTAGTTCCCGATCGGCAAAAGCGCGCGGAAGGAGCGAAGCGAGGTCTCCGACTTCACTGCACGTCCGAGACTTTGCCCTTCACAAAGGTGACCTTCATATCCTTGTAGTAATAAATTTGTTTGGCGCCCAGGTTGACAATTTTCTCCGGCTGACCCAGAGCAGCCGTGACTTCATCGGGCGTTTGGCCCAACTGAATCGTCGGGGGCGGTCCCGCCGGCGCCGCCGCCTGGTCTGGCGCCTGCTGCCCTTGTGCGTCCTGTCCCTGCTGTTGCTGTTGTTGCTGATCACTATCACTCGTGTCGATTTCGAGAATTTGATTGATGACGTCAGAGACTTGCCCGCCATCCGCGCCGTCCAAATAGCCTTTCGGGAACTCAAAGACTACCTGGGCCCGTCGGGAGGAGGCATCCTGCACGTTATTACAGGAGTCGCACTCGATAATCGTCAGCGCAACCTTGGAATCCTTGCGATTGACGTCGATCTTTGAGGCATAAACCTTCTCCCCAACGGTCAGGAACTTCGTATCCGTTGACGCCGCGCCCGTCGGGTCCGACACGCCCTTCCATTTTAGGAATTTATTAAATCCCTGCGCGGCCGTGTTGCTGGCCGCGTGAACTTGGCCATCTTTTACGGTGCTCGGCAGGATAACCATGTTTCCGGAGGGGACGCTGATGATTCCCCCTTTTTTTATCACCAGCACCGTGCCGGCTTCGAGCACTGAAAGGCCGCTCGAATCCGTGCCCAGCTTCACCAGCTTGTATTTCGCGGCCAGCTGACTTTCCAGGGAATCGGCCCCGCCATTCTGCGCTTCGGCCATCATCCAGGGAAAGATTCCCGCGAAAATCACAGCAACAATCTGGATTGCCCTCACCGATTTCCCAGTCATTGAAAGCTCCTTCCTTTCGACCGTCAAAGCTCCCTATCACAAAGAATCTCGGTCCTCTAACTAACCATCCACGCGGGCAGGGGGAGCGTCAGCAACTTATGGCCAACGCTTCCGCCCTTGCCACCGGATGTCGTTCTCGGTCGTCCGCTAGTCGTCGCCGCTGCCGCTTGCTGAGGCGTCCTGGACTTCCTTCTCGGCTTGGCTTGCCTCGCCCTCTTGCGCCTTCAGGTCGGCTTCCACCGTCAGATCCGGCTGCGCCTGGCCGGCTGGGTTGGGTGTGGAACCAGCCGCCGGACCGCTGGGCAGGCCGTTCTTTCCCTGGTTCTCGGCGAGCTTCCCGAGGCCCTCGCTAATCTTGGCCTGGAAGTCGTTGTGCATGTCCTGTAGATCCTGAACGGCCACAGCAACCTGCGAACCGGAGGGGCAGTCATTCCTCTGGCTGCTGGCCACGAGCACGTTCACGTTCTGGTTCGCATCCGGAGTGTCCTGGATGCGCGTCAACACATCACCCGGGCTCAAGGAACATTCGGTTCCGTCGGGCGTGGCGGAACTGAGAACTGCAGAGACGATGAAGGTGCGGTGCGCTGGATCGAGCGCGGCCGGAAGTTCATCGGGGCCGGTCTGTCCCCCTCCCGCCGGAGCAGCACTGCTAACTGGGCCTGCGGGTTCGGGATGCGCGGCTGCTGCCTGTTGGGCTGCAATTTGCGCTCTCACTTCGTCGGCAATCTGCTGCTTTACCTCCGGCGTGAGCCCGACCGGAGCGCCGCCGCCGGATGCAGCTTGGTCCTCGGCTGCGGCCTCGGCATTGGCATTGGCATCTGCTGCCGCTCGTGCTTCGTACGCCGCTTGGAGATTGGCGGCTATCACATAGTCTGTAAGCCAGAAAGCTGGCGAGGGGTAAAATGGAGCTGGAGCAAAGTAGCCAGCGTAAAACCCGAACCAAGGAGCGCCACCCCAACCCCAGCCAAAGGCTACCGGTGCGGCCCAAGGAGCGTAGGCCCAGCCATAGAAACCGGGAGCGTAGAAAACAGGCGGAACAAATCCGTAGTAGAGACCGCCGTGCCAGTAATACCCGCGATAGCCATACGCCCACCTACGGCCACCATAGAAATAGCTGCGCCGCATGTATGGCCTGCCGCCGCGATAGTACCCGTGCTCGGCAAAGCCACGGCCATGTCCATAGCCGACCACTCTGACACCAGCACGGGGATGGGACTCGAAGCGCCGCTCGCCATGAGCCCCGTGGTTGATGGTCATTCCGCTGCGGGTATGGATAGTGCTGACATGGCCGCCGCGATCGAAATTCGCTCGCGTGCCACTTTTTGTCTCAACGCTCGTCCTTTTACCGCTGGCGTTGAAATTGTGAGTGCTGCCGTTCGCGCCGGGCTTGGAAGTGATCCCGTGAGCGGTAGTCGTGGCGCCATGCGCCCCGCCAGTCGTGGGTCCGTGCGTCGCAGCGCCCCCGGTCGTGGGTCCGTGCGTCGTAGCGCCGCCAGTCGTGGGTCCGTGCGTCATAGCGCCCCCAGTCGTGGGTCCGTGCGTCGTAGCCCCGCCAGTCGCGGGGCCGTGCGTCATAGCGCCCCCAGTCGTGGGTCCGTGCGTCGTAGCCCCGCCAGTCGTGGGGCCGTGCGTCATAGCGCCCCCAGTCGTGGGGCCGTGCGTCGTAGCGCCGCCGGTCGTGGGACCGTGCGATGCCCCGCCCGTGGTCGGTCCGTGCGTCGTAGCCCCGCCGGTCGTGGGACCGTGCGATGCCCCGCCCGTGGTCGGTCCGTGCGTCGTAGCCCCGCCGGTAGTTGGTCCGTGCGTCGTAGCCCTGCCGCCCGAGCTTCCGCCTGGCTTTGGTGGTGCCTTTACCGCCGGCTTAGGTGCCGGCTTAGGCGCAGGCTTGGGCGCGGGCCTGGGCGCAGGCTTGGGCGCGGGCCTGGGCGCAGGCCTGGGCGCTGCCGCCGGCTTGCTCCCTCCACCACCGCTGGGTTTCTTCTGGTTCATCGCACATACCGGCACGGCAAATAGAAGCGCAGTAAACAGCAAACCCCGAACAAAGCTCTTGCTTCCTTCGTTCCAATTCATCATTAATCCTCCTCAGAAAATCCCAAATCATCTCGAACTCAAGAACGCGTCCTGTTCTTGACCGTGTCTCCAACAAACTTTAGCGCATTCCGCCCGCGCCTTGCCGCCGAATGTGAGCGGGCTTTGCCCAGGCAATCATCTTTTGCGATTGGAATACAAGGCAAGAAGGGGGGACCAAGGCTGACCACAACAGCTGCTTCACGATGGACCTCACGCTCGGGATTCCATTCCTCCAGGGACAACTGACTGCCGAGAAGTGGGCTGCATCTTACTGGTCTGCGGACGCGGCTGTCAATGCTGGACTGGGCTCTGCATTGCCGCGACCTTGCTAATATGAAGAGAATCGCAAGAGGGCAGCGAGGAATCGCCGTGCCAGCAGACAAAAAGAGCGGGCAGCCGGCTCGATCATCCTCCCATGACATGCCCAGCCGCCCGCTTCGCTCCCTGTGTTTTTTCTTTTTATTCCAGCACGCGGATATTTTTCTGCGCGCAAATCTCCTTCAGAATCTTAGGCCACACGCTAACCGTAACTTCCCTCACGTGCGCCTTGCGCAAAATCAGCATGAGCGTGCGCGTCTGCCCGAAAGAGAAGCCGGTGCATTGCGCACGGGCCCGCACGACACATGACACGCCGCGCGCGCCGCAGCCTTCTTTCCAGTCAAAAACCCTGGTGATAGGTATTGGCGACGAGGCTACAAGCACGAATTGTTGTGACTTATATCACAGCAATATTGAGCCCGATGATTATCCAATGAGTATGTATTGTGGCCAACCGCACCCGCCGGTTCCAAGGCGGCAGGTCTTCATGCCTCTTGAATTCACAGTCCCAATTAGCCCAATTAGGAGGACACACTTATGGGTACCATTGCGTTTACCCCTCTGGTCTTGAAAGAGCCCGGGGAGTACATCAAGGACGTACTAAATATCGCTCGCAGCAAGAACCCCGCAGAACCCGAATTTCTCCAGGCAGTCCAAGAAGTCCTCGAAACACTCGGCCCCGCCCTCAGTAAGCATCCCGAATATCAGAAAGCCCGGATCCTAGAGAGAATGATCGAGCCGGAGCGCGTGATCATGTTCCGCGTGCCCTGGATCGACGATGCCGGGCAGGTCCAGGTGAATCGCGGATTCCGCATCGAGATGAACAGCGCCATCGGTCCGTACAAGGGAGGTCTCCGCTTCCATCCCTCCGTGAACCTGGGCATCTTGAAATTCCTGGCGTTCGAACAGGTACTGAAGAATTCGCTGACGACGCTGCCGATGGGCGGCGGGAAGGGCGGCTCGGATTTCGATCCCAAGGGGAAGAGCGATAACGAAGTGATGCGGTTCTGCCAGAGTTTCATGAGCGAACTGTACCGCCATATCGGCGCAGACACGGATGTGCCGGCAGGGGATATCGGGGTGGGCGGCCGGGAGATCGGGTACCTGTTCGGGCAGTACAAACGGCTGGCAAATTGTTTCACCGGCGTGCTGACGGGCAAGGGACTGAACTGGGGCGGCTCGCTGATTCGGCCGGAAGCGACGGGGTATGGCTGCGTGTACTTTGCACAGGAAATGCTGAAAACGCGGAAGGAAACATTCGAAGGCAAGCGCTGCCTGGTTTCGGGAAGCGGCAACGTGTCGCAATACACAATTGAGAAGCTGCTGGAGTTTGGCGCGAAGGTAATCGCGATTTCCGATTCCAACGGCGTGGTTCACGATCCGGAAGGAATTGACCACGAGAAGCTGGCGTGGGTCCTGGAACAGAAGAACGTGCGGCGCGGGCGCATCAAGGAGTACGCCGACAAGTACCAAGGCGCGAAGTACATCCCGATCGATCCAAGAATGGACTATAACCCCATCTGGGCGATCAAGGCGGATTGCGCGTTCCCGAGCGCGACGCAGAATGAAATCAACGCGAAGGACGCAGCCACGCTGGTGATGAACGGGTGCAAGCTGGTCGCGGAAGGCGCCAACATGCCGAGCACGCTGGAAGCGACGAGGCTGTTCCTGGAATCCAAGATCCTCTACGGGCCGGCGAAGGCCGCGAATGCCGGCGGCGTGGCCACGAGCGGATTGGAAATGAGCCAGAACGGCATGCGGATGGCCTGGACCCGCGAACAAGTGGACGATCATTTGCACAAGATCATGATCGCGATCCACAAGAACTCGTACGAGACAGCCGAGAAGTACGGGCACCCCGGGAATTTGGTGTATGGGGCGAACATCGCGGGGTTCGTGAAAGTGGCGGACTCCATGCTGGATCAGGGACTCGTCTGAAAGCGAGTTCCAGAGGTACACTTCCGGCGGGGTGGTCCGTTGCCACCCCGCCGTTTTTGCTTTACCGCGAGGCTCGGAAATGAAGGAGCGGTCTCTTCCGATTCCTTTCCCCGACGTGGAAATACAGTTCGAGGGCTTCGATAACCTGATGCCCTCGCGGGTGCACGATATTCTGCTGGTATCGAGCCTGTATGATTCATTCATCCTGCGGGAAGATGGACGGCTGAACGAACTATTGATCAGCGAGTCGCAAGACCTCCACCTGCAGCAGATTCCACGGATCACACACGTATCGAGTTGCCGCGAGGCGCTGGAGCTGGCGAAGTCGGAGCCGCGCTTCAACCTGATCCTGACCAACTTGGCGGTCGGCGACATGAATGCGGCGCAAATGGCGCGTGAGATCAAGGAAGCGGGGCTGCAGGTGCCGGTGGTGGTGCTGGCGTATGACTACCGCGAGGTCAAGAAGTTTATTGCGCGAAACCCAGTGACGGACATTGAGCGGATTTTTTTGTGGCAGGGCACGCCGCGGGTGCTGATCGCGATCGTGAAATACATTGAGGACAAGTGGAACGTCGAGCACGACACGTCGATGATGGGAGTGCCGGTGGTGCTGGTGGTGGAGGACAACATCCGGTACTACTCGTCATTTTTGCCGCTGATGTATACGGAGCTGATTTCGCAGACGCGGCGGGTGATTCAAGAAGGCGTGAACCTGGCGAACAAGTTGTTGCGGATGCGGGCGCGGCCAAAAATCCTGCTGACTTCGAATTTCGAAGAGGCGTACTTGTCGGCAGTGCGGTATCAGGAGCATCTGCTGGGGATCGTGAGCGACGTGGAATTTCCGCACGCGGGGGTGCTGAGCGCGGACGCGGGATTCGAGCTTGCGCGAGGCGTGCACGCATTGGTGCCGGATGTGCCGGTGGTGCTGCAGAGCAGCCGGACGGCGTTCCGGCAGCAGGCTTATGCGGAAGGACATTCGTTCCTCCGGAAGCGTTCGCCGACATTTCTGCGGGACTTGCGGAAGGTGCTGACGCAACAGTTTGCGTTTGGCGATTTTGTGTTTAGTACGCCGGACAGGGCGGAGGTGGCGCGCGCGGCGGATTTGAATTCGCTGGAAGAGCTGCTGCAAACGGTGCCAGCCGAGAGCATCGCGTATCACGCGCAGCGAAATCACTTTTCCCGCTGGCTGACGGCGCGGACGGAATTCGCACTGGCAGAAAAATTCCGGCCACGCAAGGTGTCGGATTTTCCGTCCATCGAGGATTTGCGGCGGGACCTGATTGACTCCATCGCCGAATACCGGCGCGAGCAGAGCGACGTGCTGATCGGGGATTTCAAGCCGGCGGCATTTCAGAGCGGGGGCTCGTATTTTCTGCGCATGGGGTCGGGTTCGCTCGGCGGAAAAGCGCGGGGATTGGCGTTTGTGAGGCACCTGCTCCATAAGCGGCGATTCGCACGGCGGTTTCCCAACGTACGCGTGACGGTGCCGCCGGCAGCCGTGGTGGCAACCGATGCGTTCGACCGGTTTTTGGCGGAGAACAATTTGCTGGACTTCGCGATCCATGCGGCGGATGACAGTGAAATCCAGCAGCGATTTGTGGAAGCCGCGCTTCCTGCTTCCCTGGTGGAGGATTTGCGGTCGTATCTGGGGGAAGCGCGATATCCGCTGGCAGTGAGGTCTTCGAGTTTGCTGGAGGATTCGCAGTATCAGCCGTTCACGGGCGTGTATGAAACATTCATGCTGGGGAATCAGCACAAGGATGATGGCTACCGGCTGAACCAACTGAGCGAGGCGATCAAACTCGTGTATGCATCCACGTTCAGCCGGCACGCAAAAGCTTACGTGCGAGCGACAGCGTTTCGCCTGGAAGAAGAAAAGATGGCCGTGATTCTTCAGCAGGTGGTGGGGTCCTTTTTTGGGCCACGATTCTATCCGGATTTCTCCGGGGTGGCGCGGTCACGGAATTTTTATCCGATTCCACCGATGACATTCGAGGACGGCATCGCGGCGGTGGCGCTGGGCCTGGGGCGCACGGTGGTGGATGGAGGCAAGTGCCTGACGTTTTGTCCGCGCTATCCGGCCCATCTGGTGCAGTTCTCCTCGGTGGACGATTTTCTTTCGGAATCGCAGACGGATTTCTGGGCGCTTTCGCTGACTCATCCCTCGGAGGAGACTTCGCCGGCAAGCCTGCGGGAAGTGCGGTTCAGCCTGGATGTTGCGGAGGCGGACGGGACGCTGGCGGCGGTGGGATCGACGTACTCGGCGGACAACGACCGCATCACGGACGGCTTGAGCCGGCCGGGAGTGAGAGTGGTGACGTTCGCGCCTATTCTAAAATATGGGGCGCTCCCTCTGGCAACACTTCTGGACGAACTGGTGAAGGATGGGGAAGATGCGTTTGGCCAACCGGTGGAAATCGAATTTGCGGTGCGGCTGCCGCGGCAGACGGGCGAGAGCGCGCAGTTTGGCTTTCTGCAGATACGGCCGCTGGTGCTTTCGCGCGAGACCGAGGAATTGAAGATCGGGAGCGTGGAGCCGCAACTCCTGATGGCGCAAAGCAATAAGGTTCTGGGGAATGGGCGCGTGGGGAATTTGCAGGACGTGGTGGTCGTGGATGCTCAAAGGTTCAAACGAGGAGAGAGCCAAGAGGTGGCGCGGCACGTTGCCTACTTCAATGCCAAACTCACCGTGGAGAACCGGCCGTACCTTCTTGTGGGTGTGGGACGCTGGGGGTCGAACGACTCTTGGCTTGGAATTCCTGTGGAGTGGGACGAGATTTCCGGTGCGCGGGTAATCGTGGAAGCAGGCTTTCGGGATTTTCGGGTCACGCCATCGCAAGGCAGCCACTTTTTCCAGAATCTTTCGGCGTTTCAGGTGGGGTACTTCACGGTAAACCCGGATCTCGGGGAGGGTATGGTGGACTGGGAATGGCTGGCCGCCCAACCGGCAGTGGAGGAGCGGGGCTGCGTGCGGCATTTGCGATTAGCCGAGCCGGTTACGGTGCTGATGAACGGGCACTCCGGCATAGGGATGATTTTGAAACCCAACGGGACGCCGAGCGTATACTGAGGGAGAGCGCTGCCGCAGGACAGGCAAAGGGACAACGCTCCAGAAAGTTGGCCCAGTCCTACGTGAGTTGGCGCATAGGAGCTGGGTGGAATAACGCTGTTTCGCGCATGTGCCCGGGAGGCGCGTTGCGAGCCAAGGCTCTAACTCCATCTGTTTCAAGGATCGCTGGGCGGGGCTCTTGCTCGGTACGGTTTGGACACGCTCCTGCAATTTCCTAGGTGGGGTGGTCCGGCCAGAGGCCGTGCCGGACAGAGGAGGAAACATGATCCTTACTAACCTCGTTCTTGCGGCCATCCTGGTGCTGCTGATTGGCGCGCTCGTCTTCGGCACTGGCTTGGCATTTCGGACATATCGGCGCTACCGCGGGCAGCGCATTGTGAGTTGTCCGGAGACGCGCCGACCGGCCGCGGTGCACGTGGATGTTGCCAAAGCAGCTTTCCAGAAATTGTGGGGCAAAGAGGAAATTCGGCTGGACCAGTGTTCGCGGTGGCCGGAAAAGCGGAATTGTGGCCAGGAATGCCTGAGCCAAGTGCACGCCGACCCGGAACACTGCCTGGTCTGGAACCTCGTGGCGATTTGGTATAGGGGAAAGTCCTGCGCCTACTGCCAAAAGCCATTCCGGGAAATTCAGTGGCACGACCGCCATCCCGCGTTGCTTTCCCCTGAACACATCGCGAAGCAGTGGAATGAAATTCCAGCGGAGAAGCTCCCAGAGGTTTTTGAGACGCACTTGCCGGTCTGCTGGAATTGCTACATTGCGGAAACCTTCCGGCGACAGAATTCGGACCGCGTGCTGGACCGCAGATGGGAGCGCGGCGCCGGGGGAGAGTACGTTCCAAAAGACGAATCGGAACCAGGACCGCAGAAACACGCGGCAAATACTTGAGGCCAAGACTCACAGAGCTGACCCGGAGTTTTTGCAATCGGTCTAAATAGTTGGAACGGCACTAGTGGCAGAATTCGCAGGCGCGCCCGACGGTGCCGAGGCCAAGCAGTTCGACGTCGGCCGAGAGGTAGTTCGGCCCGGGCGGTTCCTCGTTCATCAGCGCGGTACTGAGATATTTCTTGTTGTCGTCGCAGAAGACTGTGGCCACGACGGCATCGGGTGCGATTTTATCCTGCGCCTGCACGGCAGCCAGGAAATTGCAGCCGGAAGAGATGCCAACGGCGAGGCCGAGATTGGCAGCGAGCTTCTGGGCCATGTGAATGGCGTCGCCATCGGAAATAGCGATGACCTCGTCCAGCTGTTTCAGGTGGACGATTTCGGGGATGAATTCGTCAGAGATGCCCTGGATACGGTGATTGCCGACCTTGCAGCCAGTGGATAAGATGGGCGACTCCGCCGGCTCGACGGGGTGAATGCGAATCGAGGAGTCTCGCTGGCGAAGGAATTTACCCACACCCATGACGGTGCCGCCGGTGCCGACGCCGGCGACGAAAGCCTGCGGCCGTTTTCCAACAGAGAGTAGTTGCGACCAGATTTCCGGGCCGGTGGTCTCTTCGTGGGCCTCGGAATTCGCGGGATTCGAGAATTGGCGCGGAAGAAAGACGTCCTTGCGGGATGCGGCGAACTCCTCGCACATGCGGATGCTCCCAAGGAAGCCGCCGTCGCCTTTGCTAACGGAGACAACTTCGGCGCCGTAGCTGCGAATCAGGTGGACGCGCTCCGGGCTCATCCAGTCCGGCATGAAGATTTTGACGGGATGGCCCAGCATGCGCCCGATGGCGGCGAAGGCGATGCCGGTATTGCCGCTGGTGGCTTCGGCTATGGTGTGGCCGGGCGCAATTTTGCCTTCGGCATAGGCCTTCTGGAGAATGCGCACAGCTATGCGGTCCTTGATGCTGCCGGTAAGGTTCAGATACTCGGACTTGGCAAAGAGGATGCGGTGTGTGCCGTGATAACGGAAGTGGATGGAGACGAGGGGCGTGTTGCCAACGAGCCGGGTCAGGGCCTTAAATTTCGAGGAAGGTACATCGAGTGTCGTAGCCATAACAGAGTATTTTGGGCACGTTTGGGCGGATTCGGCAAGGGCGCGGCGCACGGCAAACGAGCGCATTCAGACAACGAAGCATCCAGCGGGAAGATCGCGCCAAATTATCCTGGGAAATGGACACGTGCGCGGCGCGATCGAGAAATTCCAGGGCCACAATCTGGAGGAGGACAGTAGGAGCGAAGCCGAGGAATAACACAAGCGCGAATCGTGGTCCTTTGATGGCACGGCACAGCGATAAGCGCGCCCTTTTACAATGATTACCCCATGAGGCACGACGCAACTGCGTCAATAGCAGATTCAGCACAGAAAGATAGGCTGATTGTCTTAGACGTGATGAACTAGTTTCATGCCACCAATAAGCACGCCGGAAAGACGGCGGAGCCGGCGCGTCCGGATCGGCCAAGCGTTGAAGATTCGCGCGTCGGATCAGAAGGGCGAGCAGTTCGAAGAGACGAGTACAACCAAAAACGTCTCGCGTGATGGGATTTATTTCATCAGCCAGATCGGGTCCTACTTCGAAGGAATGCGGCTCCTCGTTGCTGTGCCGCACCACACGCCGAAAGAACCGCTGGACCGGGAGTACCTTGGACAAGTTGCGCGGGTGGATAAACTCCCAGATGGACAGTGGGGCATAGCGGTGCAGTTCCTCTCCGCCGTCAGTGCCGAGTAAGCAGCCAACTAGGAGTTGGACTCGAGGGCGACGACTTGCATGCGGAGCTTGTCGAATTGCAGCGAGCCGAGACCACGCTCCGCGGCCATTTTCAAATAAGGAAGCGCCGGGCTGTCGAGATTCCAGTAAGCCTTCGCGACATACGCGTCGAGGGCAACCGGGTCGGTGCCAGAAACGAGAGTCTTTTTGAGGAGAACGTCCTCTAGATTGCCGCCGGTGGGGCCGTTGCGAAGGAGAACGCGGTAGCAATCGATCAAAGTGAGCGTGGGGCGAACAAAGTCCGCGAGATCCACGAGGCTTTCGTGGATGCGCTGGTGCAGGCGGTGCCGCTGGCCACCGAGGATGCCGTACCAGTTTTTCATGCCGAGAGTGGCGCCGGTCAGGCTGTGGTGCTTGGCGATGGGCATGTTAATGATTTTGTCGGCTTCCAGAAAAGGCTGAAAGACGGGCCAGACCTGCAGGAGATCGCCACCAAGATCGACTTCCCTAAATTTTGAGGGATCGGGGAGCAGGATTTCGGCGCCTTCGAGCCGAGCCGCATCGGCAATGCCGGAACGCTGGAAGCAGCGGAGGGGGTCGTTGCAACTGACGTCGGTGACGATGACTTTTTTTGCGCCGGCGGACCAGCACTGGCGGACCACTTCCGCGACAACTTCCGGGTTGGTGTTGGCCGCCTGCTCGGGCGTGCGGTCCCAGGCAATGTTGGGTTTGACGATCACGACATCCGCGCGGGAAATGAAGCGTTGAATGCCACCGAGTTCCTGCAAGGCACGCTGGACGAGCGCGCGGGGAGAGGCGCCGTGGATGACGGTGAGGTCTGGGAAGGCCGGGTCGGCGGGGACAGTGTGACTGCGGCGAGCAGCGACGAGGAGTTGTTCGGTGGGACGAACACTGCGCGTAGAAAGCCAGTAACCAGCGGCAGCCGCGCCGGCGCCGAGACCCGCGAGGCGAAGAATGCGGAGCAGCGCCTCGCGGCGATCGACGGGCTCAGCCGGCAAGGTTTCAGAGGATGGATGATCTTTGGGCAAGGGGCTAAACCTCCACGAGGGCGATGCGATTGGGATCGTCAGTGCCGAGGCGGTGCTGCGCATCGGCGGCCACAGCGATGTATTTCGGCGGTATGCCGACCTGTGACAAGGACTTCAAGCCGCGTTCGGCACGTTTGCGCTCAATGATCTGCCAGCCGGTGAAATCGATGGCCACCGGATCGGACGCAACCATGATGCCGTTGTACCTCCAAGCATACTGGGGCGCGAAGCGGGGGCCACCTTCGAAGCAGCCGGTCATGGCGTCCGCCACAACGAAGCGGAATTTATTGCGAATGGGCGGCAGCATGTTGAGATCAGCGACGCCGGGGCAGCAGTTGTTGGCATGGAGTTTGTTTGGATTGTCATTCACGCCATACATGTTTTTCATTGCCAGGGTGACGCCCGCCCCACCGTGATGCTTGAGAATGGGAACATTGATCATGCAATCGCAGACGCGCGTGAGGAGATTGGAGAGGCGCGATTTGGCAGAGCCGAACATAAGAACGTTTTCATCGTAGCCCACGTCCTTGGAATCGGTGCCGAGGATGCGGACGCGATTGGGGTCGTGGGAGAGAGTGAAACCGGCACGTTCGAGTTCCTCGTTGGTGCGGTCCCACACGACGATATTGCTGGGCTTGACACCAGCCTGCTTCAGGCGTTCGCAGATGGCTTCGACCAACACCACGTGCGTGGAAAGACCGGGACCGGCGATGGTGTTGACCTTGAGTCCAACGACCTCGCCCGGATGGACCAGTTTCTTCCAAGGGGTGATTGGGTCGGAGGATTCGGCGAAATTCTGGATGGCTTGGTCGAGCAGTTTTCGGACACGCGCAGGGTCTGGAGTAGCGCTCGCGCCGTACAATGAAGGATCGCGCGCAATTACAACTTTGGATTTTGCGCCGACGGCATTGACGCGATTGACGTTGGCATCCGCAAAAGAAAAGCGGGCGGTGCCGGCAACCAGCACACCGAGGGCGCATTCCTTCAGAAATTCTCGACGATTTTTTCCGTTGCCGTTCTTCATGGGAGCATCCTCCTAGCGAGAAAGTTTCTTTTCCATGGCAAGACCGAGATCGAACATGGCCTGAGCTATTTCGGGGGATTCCTGGTAGGCAACCATGCGGACGAGATAGGGCCCTTTGCGGAAAATCAGGCTTTGCAAGAACAGGCGCGCGTCATCTTCATGTCCGAGATAAGACGGAATTAGAGCACCCATCGCCGGCTCCGAATCGAAAATGGCTTTCGCACCTTCCGGATTGGACATGGTGTAGACATCGACGACGACCTGGACTTGGTCTTTGAATTTGTAGTCCGCGGTGGAAACGCTGCGCACACCGGCTTTGATATATTTCTCGGCGTCGCCGTCGATGTAGGTGTAGAGCAGATCCGGGGTGAAGGTGCGGACTTCCGGAGCCTTGGTCCAACCGGCAACTTCGTTGGATTGCGGGAAAAAGTTGATCGTGGGAGCGGACTTGTGCTGGCAACCGACGGCTAAGGACAAAATGGCCGGAAGTAAGATTCCAAAAGTTGTGCGATGGATCGAACGGCGGGTCATGGGCGTGTGGTTTTCCTTCGTTGATTCAAGAGAATCTGGTTGGTGGTGGAGCGCGTCTCCCCAATGCAGGTGACGTAAACGGCGGGGCGGTCCTGAAGCGGGCAAGCATACTCGCACGCGCCGCAGCCGACACAGCGATCGGGATCGACGCGCGGCTGCTTGAGAATTTTCGTCTGGCCCTTGGCGTCGATGACTTCCGCGAGCTGGAGATAGATGGCTTTGGGAGAGGTGGGGCACCACTCTTCGCAGACGATGCATTCGGTGGCCATGGCCCAAGGAAGGCAGCGGCCCCGATCGTAAAAAGCGGTGCCGATGCGAATGGGTTTGGCATCGTTGGAAACGCCGACCGCCCAGGCTTTCGACCGGGGCGTGATTTCCCAGATGGCGCCCGAGGGGCACGCCTGGGAGCACAAGACGCAGCTCGGTTCGCAGTAGCCAATGCGCGGAACGAGGACGGGCGTCCAGAGGCCTTCCAGTCCCGCTTCGGAAAAAGAGGGATGGAGCGCGTTATTCGGACAGACCTTCATGCACTCGCCGCAACGGATGCAGCGCGCCAGGAAGTCGGATTCATCGAGGGCACCGGGAGGACGAATGCGGCGATCGCTTTTTTCGGCGGCAAAGGAGGTGGTGGAGCGCATTAGTGGAACAACGGCAATTCCAGCCGCGAGGCCGGCCAGGACTTTGCGGCGCTGGAGGCTGGGAGCCTCGAGGGTGTTGCCCCGGGAAAAGAACTTGAATTCCAGGCCGTGGTGCGGGCACTCCCCAATGCAATTCAAACAAAGATGACACTCGGATTTGCGCCACGGCACGCCGCCGATCGGGTCGTCGCCACCCTGGCAGCGAAGCAGGCACCGATTGCAGTTGTCGCAAGAGACGGGATGTTTCTGCAGCCCAAGAATCGACCAGCGCGAGACGACACCGAGCAGCGCGCCCAGGGGGCAAAGCGCGCGGCAGAAGAAACGGGTGACGCGGAAATTGAAGGCCAGGATGAGCACGAACAGCAAGCCGAGGAAGAATCCCTGGCGAAAATGAGACTGCTTGAGGCTGAGCACGGTGAGGTTGAGAAGAGCATGGACAATGCCGCCAAGGCCGCGAACGAGCGGGAAGCCGCTGCTTTCCGCGGCGTGAAGAATTGAGTTGGTGAGGTAGGCCAAGCCTGGAAGGATGGAAAGGCCGAGCGAGCGCATGAGTAAAGAAAAGGGATCGAACCATCCGACGAGGCCGGTGCCGAAAAGAGCCGCGACGAGAACAGCGACCAAGATGTAATACTTGGCGGATTGCCAGGGCTTGTAGCGGTTGGAATCAATGAGCTGCTTGCCGCGCTTGGAATCGGACTTCCAACTGCCGAAGAAGTGGTTGATGGTGCCCATGGGGCACACCCAGCCGCAGAAAAAGCGGCCGAGGAAAAGGGTGGGGATAAGAATCACCAGACTCCAGAGCAGACCATGGTAGAGGGCGCGGCTCGCAAGAGCATTGGAGATGGCGACCAATGGGTCGAGCTGAAAGAAGAGAGAGACGGGAGAGGTGAGGCGCAGGTCGTCGGGCGAGGCTGAGGGAGAGGCGCGGAAATCGGTGCGCAGCAGAAGAAAAAGAAAAAGGAAGAGGAAGAGAACCTGGGAGAGCAAGCGAAGACGGGTTGCGGAGGGAAAAGTCACAGGGTAAGTGTGGCAATTGGGAGCACAGGGGGATGTGATGTGAGTCACCCGAGGCGGCGGGGTGGCGTGCCGGGACACAGCAACCGGGGAGGGGTTTCCGGTACAATGCGGGTGAGTAACCCAGCTTTGAAGAGGGACCAGGTGAGGACGTGATACATCGCTACGTTTTCCATAACGAAGAGTTGCAACCGATTGAAAAGACGAGGTGGTCGCCAGGCCAAGGGGGCCTGATCTGTGGGTGGGGAATATTCACGACAGTCCGAATCGCGCGCGGGGAAGCGTTTGCGTATGAACGGCATTGGCGGCGGCTGGAGAAGGATTCCGCGTTGACGCGCATGCCCATGCTGTATTCAGGAGCAAAGGTGCGCGTGCAGTTACAGGAACTGATTCGCGTGAATCAAGTGAAAGAGGGGTGCGCGCGAATTTATATGGTGTGGAACACGGTGGGAACCTGGAAGAGCGACGAGAAAATGCCGGAAGTGGACCTGATGATCACTACGGCGGACTTGCCCATCTACCCGGAGATGGCGCGGCTGACGGTTCTGCACCACGGGCGGCACGCTGCTTCGCCGCTGGCTGGAGTAAAGACGACGTCGTGGCTGAACAGCGTGTGGGCGGCGGGGGAAGCGCGGCGGGAGGGATATGACGAGGTGGTGCTCCTGAACGAACGGGGCGAGGTGAGCGAGTGCACGGCGGCAAACATTTTTGCCGTGAAGGACGAAAAAGTGGTGACGCCACCGCTGAGTTCGGGCTGCCTGGAGGGCGTAACGCGAGGAGTTCTGATGGAGATTGCGGGGGAAGCGGGAACGATCGTGGTGGAACAAACGATGCGGTTGGAGGATCTGTACGGAGCGGACGAAGTGTTCATCACGTCAACAAACCGCAATGTGCGCGGAGTGAAGGAGATCGCCGGATATACGATCGCGGACGGCACGACGGGCGTCATCACCGAGAAGCTGGATGAAGCGTTTGACGCGTACATCAATGAGTATGTAGAGCGACGCCTGGCGACCAGCCATTAGCAGATTGCCCAAGAACACCGCCAAGGCTTTCTTCAACGGCTAAAGAGTTTGTGCAAGAATCTGGGGACCGGACCTTCGGGTCCGGCATAAAGGCTTTGTTTCCCCTGCGGTTTCGCCGCCGAGGAATTGATTCCGGAGTTGGCACACAGACTTGGAAGCCCCGGCCTCCAACTCCTGGAATAAGGCGGGGCGGACCGCGCCGGATGAGGCGGCGGGTGTATTGTGGCGGGGATGGGGAGAGGAACGCAAGGGGTAATGGACAAGGCGTGGACGGGCGTATGCGTGTTACAATGCGCGGTTTAGCGGGAGAAATAGGGCGCAAAACGAATGACGGAAACGCTGCCACAAGCTGAAGCAGTGCTGGAAGTGATCTCGCCGGACGGCGCGCGGAAATACGTGCGCGTGACCCAAACGCCGTTCCTGATTGGGCGAGGGGCGGAGACCGGAAACCACTTGCAGTTGAACGACCGCCGCATCTCGCGGAACTGCGGAGCGATCGTAATCGAGGCGAACCGTTATTACCTGGAGGATCGCGGGCAGCGGCGAGGCATCTTTGTGAACGGCGAAAAGGTGGAGAGCCGCGCGCTGAACGACGGAGATGCCATCACGTTTGGGGTCGAGGATTCCTACCAGTTGATTTTCCGCGCCGCGGCGGGCACCTCGGACGAAGCGATCCCGCAATTACTGACGCGCATCGATCACATGACGAGTTCGGAGTCCACAGGGGGCGGACTTCGGAAACTGAACTTGCTCCTGGAAGCGACTTCCCTGCTGCATTCGCAACTGCCGCTGGACTCGGTGCTGGCGAAGATGCTCGATCACGCGGTGGCGGTGACGGATGCGGACCGAGGATTGCTGGAAGAGGCGGTGAGGGATCCGGGAGAGCGCGCGTCAGGGCGGTTGCGAGTGAGGCTGGCGCGGCGCAGCGGGGGGCAGCGGTTGCCTCCCGAGAGCATGGTGCCGAGCCAGACCGCCATCCAACTGGCAATAAAAAAACAGTTGCCGGTGATTACGGAAGATATTGAACACGCGGAAATGAACTTGCAGGCCGCGGCCAGCATTGTCGCGCAGGGTCTGCGCGCGGTAGTTGTGATTCCGTTGTACGCCAGTTCGCGCGCCACCAGCGAATCGGCAACGGACGTAACGCAGGGCCAATTCCTCGGCGTGCTGTATTTGGATTCGAAGCGGCCGACGGCATTTTCCAAGCTGGACCGGCAGATCCTGGATGCCCTCGCGGCAGACGCGGCCAGCATTCTGGACAATGCGCGACTGGTGGAGCGCGAACGCGAGCGGCAGCGCCTGGAACAGGAAATCGGCATCGCACGCGACATCCAGCAGGCATTGCTGCCCAAGAATTTCCGGGATTTCCCGCACCTCGCCGTGATGGGTGCGAATTTCCCCTGCTTGTCGGTTGGGGGAGACTATTTTGATGTGTTTCCCCTCGAGGACCGGCGGACGGCGTTCCTGCTGGCCGACGTCAGCGGAAAAGGATTGGGTGCGGCGCTGCTAACAACCATGCTGCAGGGGGCGCTTTCTGGCATGACGCTGGGGACGGACCCAGCGCGCGTGTTCAATCACATCAACCGGTTTTTGTGCGATCACGCGGAAGTGGGCCGTTACGCGACAATGTTCTTCGGAATCCTGGACGATACTGGGAGACTGGAGTACATAAACGCCGGGCATCCTTCTCCCATTCTGTTGAGAAGTGGAACGGCCGAGGAAGCCTTCAAAGAAGGATCGTTTCCCGTCGGGCTCGTGCCTGAAGCGGAATTTTCCACAATGACACTACAATTGGAACCAAATGACACGCTGGTGCTGTATAGCGACGGAGTCACCGAAGCTATGGACCCAGATGAACAACAGTACGGCACGGGACGACTGTGCGCGGTGCTTTTGGGAAAGAATGAGTTGCCACTGGACGTAATTCAGAAGACTATATTGGAATCCGTGGAGAATTTTGCGCGGGGAGCGCGTCAAGCGGACGATTTAACGATGCTTCTGGTTCGATTCCGCGCGGCGGAGACAATTGTAACCGATAGAGGTGTACCGGGAAGCAGGAATGCGGCGGCGAGCGGCTAAGACCGGCTTTTGGCGTTCCTGCAAACTGTCAAATTCGCATTTCCCGCAACAATGTGGTGTCGTGCCCCGAAAGTAGATGAAAGAAGGAAGAGTAACTTCAGCGGCTGAAGCCCCTTTTCTTTGCAACTGGTTACGTGGGAGCTGAAGCTCCCATCTCCTAAAGAGATTGGAAACCGGCTTCTGGGACCACACCAGCTCGTCTGCGCACGCTGTGGAGGGATCCCCCGCCTGGCCGGGCCGGGGTAAGCGCCACGCCGCCATTTTGACAGCTGTTTGCCTTGCCGGCAGGATGCCGGCGCTACTTCTGAAACGTAACTATATTAGGCGAGACTCAATAAATCCCGAGTGAGAATGCACGAAACCCAGCCGGGAGCGACAGGATCATTCCATCTCCTCTAGAATAAGTGCGATTAACATGCGAGTTCCGAAAATTTAGGGGCAGAAAAATCGCCCCAAAGGAGCGTGAGATGAACGTGGAAGAGGTGTATCGGTTTGTGGCGGGAGAACGCGCCGGGGTGCTGGCGACGGCATCGGAGGATGGAAGACCAGAGGCGGCGCTGATGGGGTTCGCGGTGACGCCGGAATTGGAGATTATTTTTGACACACTGCGGAGTGCGCGAAAATATCCGAACTTGAAGAAGAATCCGCGAGTGGCGTGGGTGATTGGATGCGCGACGGAAGTGTCTGTGCAATACGAGGGATTGGCGGAGGAACTTGAGGGAGAGGAACTGGAGAAATATAAGAAGATCCATACGGCGAAATACCCGGATGGACCGAAGCCGGAGACTTGGCCGGGATTGACGTACTTTGTGGTGCGGCCGAAGTGGGTGAGGTACGGGGATTACAACCCAAAGGCGACAAGGATTGAGGAGAAAGAGTTTTAGCAGGTGAAAATTGGATTGAGGCGCGGTTGCGTTGGCGGTCCGCCTGAGAAGGCGGACCCTACAGGGAAAAACGCCTAGGGTGGCCCGAGCAGTGTGATCAGAGTTCGCGCAACGCCACGGAAACAGGCTGAATGGCTGCACGAACGGCAGGCAAAAGACCACCGATGACGCCCATGACCAGGGCGAAGAGAACACCCATCAACAGAAGATCCAGGGTGATTTTGAAGGCGAAAGCGACATTGGAGAAGGTCTGGAAATTCATGGTGTTGGTGGTGAAGCCGTTGAGCGGAAGAACGACGAGGCAACCCAAGACGCCGCCGATGAACGAAATCAAAAGCGCCTCGAACAAGAACGAGAGGATCACGTTCCAGGCGGAGAAGCCCACGGCGCGCATGGTGGCAATCTCGCGGCCGCGCTCGGCGACAGCGGAGTACATGGTGTTGAGTGCGCCGAAAATGGCCCCGATGGCCATGATCGCGGCGACGAAACCGCCAAGGACGGTAATGAGCCGGGTCATGGTCGTCGATTGTTTTGCGTAATAATCAATTTCGCGCCACACGTCCACGTTCATGCGGGGATCCTTGGTGACCGCATCCTTGAAGGTCTGGAAAGTACCGGGCGAGGTGAGATGAATGGTGGCGGATTGAAAGATGTAGGCCGGGCGATGGAGAACCTGATTGAGGATTGTGGAATCGCACCAGATTTCTGAATCGAATGCCGAACCCCCAGCGTCGAAAATGCCGACGACTTTCCAATGACCTCCCGCGAAGTCGACGGTGTTGCCAAGAGTCAGACCAGTGTAAGTCTTGGAGGCGTTCTTACCGACAACGAGCTCGGAAAGACCTGGCTGAAACATCCGGCCTTGCGCGATTTTGGCGAAGGTGCGGACCTGAAGAACGTTGGGAGAGACGCCTCGGACCTGGACATTGGCGTCCGTACCGGTGCTGATCAGGGGAACCGGAATCACGCCGACCACATCCTGTGTGAGAATAGGCCGACCGGAAGCATCGCGGGCAATTCCAGGAGCGTCTTGCAGAACCTTGATGGAGTCGAGGGTGATGCCGCCCATCATCTCCGCGGTCGAGCCGGCGCGCATGACGAGGGCGTTGCCGGGGGAGCCGGAAGAGACAAGGGTAGCCCGGAAACCGCGAGCCAGGGAAAGCATGGCGACGAACACCCCGACGGTACCGGCAATGCCAAGAATGGCGACGATGGTCGAGGTCCAGCGGGCGCGGATGCTGCGGAAATTGTAAGAGATGGGCACGGAGCCAAGGAAGGGCGCGAGCAAACCAACGATGATCGCCAGGGCGAGCATCACAACCAAGATCGCCGCGATGGTAATGAGGAGTCCGAAAAAGAGTTTAGGCAGCATGCTCAGACCCTCCGCATCGCGTTCACAACGCGCAGGCGCATGGCCCCGAGACCAGGCAGCAGCCCGCTTAAAATTCCGACCAGAATGGCGGTGGCAAAGCCAAAGAAAAGCATGGATGGGGAAAGAACCATGCTGGGAAGCAGGCCGCCAAGGGACTTGGCAAGCATGGGAACCGCGAGGACGGCCAAGATCAGACCGAGCGAGCCGCCGATGAGGGCAATGACCAAGGACTCCGCGATAACGAAGAAGAGAACGAAGCGGTCGGAGTAACCGATAGCTTTGAAGACGGCGAGTTCGGCAGTGCGTTCGCGGACGGAAATGGCCATGGTGTTGCCGGTGACCAAAAGAAGAGTGAAGAAGACAACCGTCCCAATGGAGACGATGAGGAATTGGATGTTGGCAAATTGCTTGACCCAATTGGCGGCCCAGGCAGATTCGGTTTCGGTTTTTGTCTCGTTGGAAGAGTTGGCGAATTCTTGGTCGATGTCCTTGGCGATGCGAGCGGCGTCATCGGGGTTTTCGACTTTGAGGACGTACCAGCCGACCTGACCCTTAACGCTCTGCGGCACTTTTTCCTGAAAATAGTCCCATTGCAGCCAGAACTGCGTTTCGTCGTCCTGCGGGCGCTTGCCGTGGTAGATGCCAACGAGGTTGAACTCCCAGGAGCCGCCCCCCCAGGACGAGGTCTTAATAGGGATGCGATCGCCTATCTTCCAGTGGAAGCGTTCGGCGGTCTGGGCCCCCGCAATGGCTCCCTGGCGGTCTTTCAAGAAAGCGTTCCACTGGTCGTCGGGAACAATGAGTTCGGGAAAGACCTGGCGCTGATTTTCGGGATCAATCACGAACTGGGGAAAGAAATTTTTCTCCTCCTGGTAGGTCCCTCCAAACCAGTTGCTGTGGGTAATGTATTTGACGCCGGGAATCCGTGTGATCTTGTCCCGATAAGAAAGCGGAATGAGATTGATGATCGAGGTGCGGTTGATGACGATGAGCCGGTCTGCACCGGCCACGTCGGCGCCCCGATTGAAGGCGTCGCGCACCACAGCGAGAAAGGCAAACAGGAACAGAGCGACGGCGAAAGAGCCAAGGGTGAGGAGGAGGCGAACTTTCTTGCGAAAGAGATTTGCCCAGATAAGGCGGCCGAATTTCATGCGGCACCTCCGGCTGGGACACCGTGAGGAGATTTTTTGCCTTCCACCAGAACGCCTTTTTCGAGATGCAGGATGGAGTGAGCCCGGGCGGCGGCCAAGGGATCGTGGGTAACCATCAGCACGGTCTTGTGGTGCGCGGCAACGAGTTCCTCAAGCAGGGCCATAACCTCGTCGGCGCTCTTCCGGTCGAGATCGCCGGTGGGCTCGTCGCAAAGCAGGAAGGTAGGGTCGGAGACGATGGCGCGAGCAATGGCGACCCGCTGTTCCTGCCCGCCGGAGAGTTGACGGGGAAAGTGATTCATGCGGTCGGCGAGACCCACAACCGAAAGGACCGTCTCAACGTGGGCGCGACGCTCGGCCTTGGAGAGCTTGGTCAGGAGCAACGGGAGTTCGACATTTTGATAGGCAGTAAGAACGGGAATGAGGTTATACATCTGGAAGACGAAGCCCACATGTCGAGCGCGCCATTCCGTGAGTTTGCCGGAAGACATGTGGGTTATTTCATCGCCAGCGACAGTGATGCTGCCGCGCGTCGGGACATCCAAGCCACCCAAGAGGTTCAGCAAAGTGGTCTTGCCGGAACCGCTGGGTCCCATGAAAGCGGCGAACTCGCCGGGAGACACGTCGAGATTGAGCCCCTGCAGCACATCGATGTCCTCGCCGCCACGGCGATAGGTTTTATCGAGGTCGCGAACCTGGATGAGACTGGACTGAGCACCACTGCCGTCAACTTTGACCATCGGGAGAGCTCCTATTTCTGGACCTGGACAGATTGGCCGTCGCGAAGCGTGTCTGGGCCATTGACCACAACAAGAACGTCAGGCTGAAGGCCGCCGAGAATTTCGATGTCGGAGCCGCGCGCCTCGCCCGTGGTCACCGCGCGGCGCTCCACGGTGTCACCCTTGACCACAAAAGCGTACTTGGAGCCGTTGTCCTGGCGGATGGCCTTTTGCGGAACGATGGCCACCACGGGGGATTTTTGCTCCTTCGTTCCGGGCTTACCCTCGTTCTCCAGGAAAGTAACCTTCACGCCCATATCCGGAAGGATGCGAGGATCTTTGGCAGGGTCAAACAAGTGGACGTGATCCTTTTCCGTGATCGAGATGCGAACTTTCACAGTAGCCTTCTGCCGATCCGCCGTGGGGATCACCGTGCGTACCTTGGCGGGAATGGTCCAGTCTGGATAAGCGTCGAGAACGGCGTTCACGGGCTGATTGTTGGCGACCTTGGCGATGTACGATTCGCTGACATCAATTTCGAATTCGTTGGAGTGCAGATCCACGACCGTGGCAATGCCCGTGCGGGTGAATCCCCCGCCAGCAGAGAGAGGCGAGACCATCTCACCCACCTGGGCGTCCTTGGAAACCACGATGCCCGCAAAGGGAGCACGAATGGTGCAGTTATCCACAACTTGTTGTTGCTCGCGGATACGCGCCTCGTAACCCACCACTTGTTGTTTTGCCAGGGCGATCTTGGCGCGCAGGCTGTCTGCATTGGTAACTGCTAAGTCGAGGGCCTGTTGGGTCTGCACGCCCTCTTTCACGAGTTGTTGGGTGCGGCGAAGCTCGATTTCCGCATTCCGCAGCTGGACCTCAAAGTCCGCGATGGCGGCCTGCGAGGAGTCGCGATCGGCTTTCGCGGAGTCTAGAGCGCGGCGTGCATCTGAATCGTCCAGAGTGGCCAAGAGCTGGCCCTCGGTGACGCGCGTGCCTTCGTCGAAGAAAACGCCGGTGACACGGCCGGTGATTTTGGCCGCGATGGTCGCACGCCGGCGGGGCGTCACGTAACCACTGGCGTTGAGAACGCCCGCAGGGCCGTTGGCGGGCCGAGCAGCCGGGGCGACCTCGACTTCCACTTTGCGATTGCGAAAGGCGGAAGCAGCCGCGCCAATCAGAACAACGACGATCACCGCGAGGATGATCCAGATCCAGCGTTTGCTGGACGATGAATTCGTGCGCTTAGCATCGGAAATGTGGAGCGAGGACAAGTCTGGCTTGAGAATTTTCGGTGGCGTCGCCATGCGACGACTGCTCCTTGGGTGTTAAAGGCTTCCAGGTGTGAATACGTTCCCGGGTCTCAAAAAATATCGATTCCAAGGAGGGGGTATTCGATACATATCTATTCTACTGATTGGAGGCTGCTTGTGGGAGGGAAATAGTGACGGAGGAAAGGCCTCGGGCCGTTCCAACTGTCTAGGGCAAAGGAAAGTCCAAGTATCAGGCGCGCGCCATGGAAAAAAACATCTTTCCACAAATTCGCAGGAACAAGTTGGAACGGTACTAGACGCGGGAGCCGTGATAGAAAAACTGGCCGAGACCAATGGTAAAGATGAAATTGCCGAAAAGGGCGTGATCCAGGCAGACGAGGAGGAGAGAGCGCGAATGCCGGTAGTTGAAGGAAAAAAGGAGTCCACCGATGGCACAAAGCCCCACGGCCAGCCAATGGCCAAAGATGATGTGGACGAATCCGAAAGCGAAAGCGCTGGCAAGAAGCATGGTCCAGCCAGATCCGAACAGGGGTTGGTAGCGGTGAAAGAAAAAAGCGCGATACAGAAGCTCCTGAGGATAAACGGACAGCAGCGGGTAGAGGAGCATAACCACGGCCCAGAGCAAAGGGGCGCGCTTCACAAATGAGAAAAGAAGTTGGGGCGCGAAGAAGCGGACGGCGAGACCGAGCAAGGTCAGGAACACCGCGTCGCGCAGCAGGAGAATAGGGAGGTACGGACGGAGGCCGCCCCAGGAAAGAAGCCGAGCGGAATCGAAAGAGGGGTCGCGCCGGAGAATCAGGAATGCGGCCAGTGCCGCAGCCAAAAGGTATGGAATCGGGAGATTGGGAATGATGCGATAGAAGATGAGCAAGGGAAGGCCAAGGAAGAGAAAAGAAAACTCGAGCGCAAGCAAGAATAAGCTAGGCATACGATGGCGCGAAAGGAATGTATCAGGAAGCGGGCTTTTTATCGATGAGAAGCGGATCCAGGGAAGGGTTCTGGCTTGCGGTGTTGCGCAGGCTGTTAGCGGCGCGGCCTGGGCGCGGTGAACCTGCCAGTGAATTAATTGGGCACTGGCCCGACCTTCCGGCGAGAGGGAGGGGCCCAGGGGAGGAAATCCTGGGAGTGTGCCGCAGTCCAGTCTTCAATTAGCTCAGTCTGCTGCCAGGAACAACGTGCCCAAAGAACCAAGGGAAGGTGTCCGATGCCCTTGCAAACGTCGCGAAAAATGGTTCAACCTAAAAAGCTCGCGGGCACGCTCGCCGTCGAACAATCTACCAGGTCATCGAACGAGGAATCCATGGCATACCAAACACCAAGCGAACAATATGCCGCGAAACTGACTACACCGGAGAAGGCGGTCGAAGGTATTCAAAACGGCAGCACCCTGTGCCTGGCCCTGGCGGTAGGAATGCCCGGAGCGCTGGCAAAAGCGGTGGCAGACCGCATCCTGGCCGGTGATTTGAAGAATCTGAATCTCTATTACCAGCACTCCATGAAATACAGCGAGGAGACGCTGATTCGGCCGGAAGTGCTCTCCAAAGTGGACGCACGTTGCTTTTTCATGGGCGATCCGGATCGCAGGATGGTCGCCCGGGGAATCGCCGACGGGAGAAAATATTTTAGCTATGTGCCAATCAATTTTTCCAACATTCCGCGGGCGCTGACGGAGCACATCCACGTAAATACGTTTGTGGTAACCGTCTCTCCCATGGACAAATCCGGGCACTTCAGCCTGGGAACAAATAACGACTATGCTTCGGTCGTGCTGCGGCATTGTGACCGAGTGATCGTGGAGGTCAACCGCAATATGCCGCGGGTTTTCGGTGACTCCCTGGTGCACGTTTCCGAGGTGCAAGCCATTGTGGAGAACCACGCTCCCCTGGTGCAGATACCTTACAAAGATCCGGATGCGGACTCGATGACAATTGGCAAGTGCATTGCGGAACAGATTCCGGACGGCGCCACGTTGCAGTTGGGAATCGGCAATCTGCCCAACGCCGTCGCCATTCACCTGGCGAACCACAACGATCTGGGCGTCCATTCCGAGCTGTTTAGCCACGCCTTTGTCCGGCTGGTGAAAAGCGGGGTCGCCAACGGGCGCAAGAAAACGCTTCATCCCCGGAAGCACGTGTACACCTTCGCCATCGGCGACAACGAGGTGTATGAATTCATCAACGACAATCCGTCGGTGGAGAGTTATCCGTCGTCCTATGTAAACGACATTGACGTGATCAAGCAGCACGACAACATGATGAGCGTGAACACGGCCATCGAAGTCGACCTCTACGGGCAGGTGAACGCCGAATTCATCAACTGGCACGAGTATAGCGGTTCTGGAGGACAATTCGATTTTGTGAAGGGCGCGGCCTTTTCAAAGGGCGGGAAGTCGTTCATCGGGCTAAAATCCGCAGCGAAGAACGCGACCGTCTCCGGAGTGGTGCCCCGGGTGCAAATGGCGACGGACACGCGAATGGACGTCGAGCACATCGTGACGGAATACGGGTGCGTAAACCTGCGGGGCAAGTCCACGCGGGAACGCGCGCTGGCACTGATCAGCATCGCGCATCCGAATTTCCGGGATGAACTGACCAAGCACGCAAAATCGATCAATTTGATCTAACCTTGGGCTAAAGTCGAATTTCTCGCGAGCACGCGCCCACTTCTCTTGCGGGGAAGAATCTTCCGGGAACCGCTGACTGCAATCTCCCGTAAGCAGCCGCTCCTGCGTTTCAACCTCTTCGTTAGAACGGCGCTCACTTCCCCCGAGAAACTTTATTGCACCGGCTCATCCTGCGCCCGTGCGGGGCAATTGAAACGCCGGTGTAACGAAGAGCATCGAAGTGATGACTGTCCGCACGGTCAAATCTAGCAGATTGCGAGCGCATGGAAGGAGACTTAAGAATGGCGGAGCAGAATTTTGCAAATCATGTGAAGTGGGTGCCCACCTTCCATTATTTCGTGATGCCGGTTTTGATTTTGAATTTTGGATGGTCCATCCGCAGGCTGGCACATAACGGGTTCACGTGGGACGGGTTGGTAAGCCTGCTGACTGCGGCGGCATTGGTGCTGCTCATGTTTCACGCGCGGCTTTTCGCCTTGCGCGTGCAGGACCGCGTAATCCGCATGGAGGAACGCCAGCGGCTTGGGAAACTGTTGCCGGACGACTTGAAACCTCGCATTGAGGAATTCACGCCGGGGCAACTGGTGGCGCTGCGCTTCGCGAGCGACGCGGAACTGCCGGCGCTGGCGCGCAAAGTCTTGAACGACAAGCTGAGCGAGGGCAAGGCCATCAAGCAGATGGTGCAGAACTGGCGCGCCGATCATCTGCGCGCGTAGAGCTTATTCCCTTCAGAAGATGCTTTGGACGACGCCGCCCTCAGCTCGGACCGCCGCGCCATTGATGATCCCGGACTGTGTGCCGGCCACGAATGTGACTACCGCGGCAACTTCTTCGGGTGTTTCAAAGCGCTTCAGAAGAGAGGTTGGGCGCGCCGTGGAGAAGAATTCCTTTTCGATCTCCGCGGCGCTCACCCCACGCCGTAGCGCCATCTCCTTCACAAAATTCCCAGCGCCTTCCGACGCGGTTGGACCCGCGAGCACGGAGTTTACCGTCACCCCCGTGCCTGCAACCGATCTCGCAATACCGCTGGCAATCGAGACCTGCGCCGTCTTGGTCATGCCGTAGTGAACCATCTCTACGGGAATTTGCTGTGACGATTCGCTGGAAATGAAGATGATCCGGCCCCAGTTTTTCTTCAACATCAAGGGAAGATAATGCCGGCTTAGGCGAACGCCGCTGAGAACATTTACCTCGAAGAACCGCAACCAATCGGCGTCCGGAATCTCAAGGAAAGGCTTGACCTCGAAAATGCCGAGATTGTTGATCAGGATGTCCGCGCCCGGCACTTCTTTCAGCAGCGTCTCAACGCCCGGCACGGTGCCAAGATCGGCGGCGACCCCGATGAATTCCGCGCTTCGGTTCTGTTTACGAAGCCTTTCGAGCGCCGCATCCACGCGCGCTTGCGTCCTACCATTAATGACCACACGGGCGCCTTCGGCGGCTAACGCGGCGGCGATAGCAAATCCAATCCCTGCCGTTGATCCAGTGACAACCGCAAGTTTTCCATGCAGACCGAGGTTCATCTCCAGCCCCCACATCGCTTTGTTGGAACTATGGTCTTTCAGAATGCAGCTTTCGCCTTGGCGATACTCGCTGAAAAGGAGTCAATTTCGGCGATTTCCTGCGCACTGAGACGCAACTCCCCGGCGTGCATCACACCTTCGGCTTGTTTCGCACTCCGCGCCCCGACAATCGCGCCGGTGACGCGGGGAAGGCGCAAGGTCCAGGCAATCGCCACCTCACCCGGGCTGCGGCCATGATGAGCGCCAATCTCACGCAACTTCTCCACCAGTTCCAGGTTCTTAGAGAGCTTGGGTTCCTTGAATTCCGGATTGCGGCTGCGGAAATCATCGGTCGGCAGCGCCGCGGCGCGTTCGCGGGTCATGGCCCCGGTCAACATGCCTGAAAACATGGGCGAGTAGACAATCACACCAATTCCCCTCTGCTCGCAATAGGGCAGAACTTCCTCCTCAATCTGGCGGCGAAGGATGGAATAGGGTGGCTGGAGGGAAGTGACAGGAGCAATCTTTTGCGCACGTTTCAGTTGCGGCACATTGAAATTGGAAACGCCGATCCAGCGTAGTTTTCCCTGTTTCTGAAGAGAGCTCAGCGTGTCCCAGGCTTCTTCGAGACCCGGGCCATTGTCGGCGGGGGGCCAATGGATTTGGTAGAGATCGATGGTTTCGACTTGCAAGCGCCGCAAGCTGTCTTCACATTCCTGGCGGATGGAATTGGCGGCAAAATTCATGGCGACCTTGCGCGCCGAGTCCCAGCGCATTACGCACTTTGTGAACACATGCGGACGCGGGCCGCGCCATTCCTTCAAAGCACGCGCGACCACTTCCTCCGAATGGCCAAGCCCGTAGACTGCGGCCGTGTCGATCCAGTTGACGCCAAGCTCCAGGGCTTTGTGAATGGCGGCAATGGACTCCTTGTCCTCCTGCGAGCCCCAGCCAAACTCCCAATCGCCTCCGCCAAGGGCCCAGGCCCCAAAGCCGACGGGCGTGATATTCAGATCGGAATTTCCCAGTTTGCGAGTGTTCATGATTTCCTCTGACGGTGATTTGCAGTTGCCCGGGAAACGGATCAGAAGCGAGAAGAACCGGACGCACTGGTTGGATGAACGAGGGGAGCGAAAGGTTAAGAGTGTTTTATTGAGCCACGAAAGCCGCGTCGAGGGAGACCGATTCGCCGTCTGGATTCGTAAGGACCAACTGTTGCGGACCGGCAGACATTGCCGGGGTGGTGAGAAGCAGAGTGTTCATGTCCTTCAGAGTGACCGCGGCAGATTTTGCGCCGAGAGTCGCCTGGATCCCGTTCTGGAAGCCGCTTCCCCGCACAGTCACGCTGGATGCACCTGCCGCAGAACCAGAAGCAGGAGACAGCGTGCCGATGCCAAGGGGCACATTCGCCAACTGAACAATGGTCAGGCCGCTGGTGGTCAACGCAAACAGGCGCTGGCCGTTTTCATCGGTGGTGAGAAAGCCGCCGTGCAGTCCGTCTATATCGGTACTCAGCATCGCGAAGGGCTCAGGCAGGTAAAGGCGAAGGCGAAGCTGCCCGTTATGCGCGTCGCGAATGTCAATGCCGCCGTGGATTCCCGTGGCCGGTGGCGCAGCGGGCGCCGGGCCATCCAGGAAAGGCTCGTAAATCAGCGCGCCCGAGGGATGTAAGGCAACACCGGGCACGGCCACGCGATTCGGTATCGTTTCCATTTCGGCCGCCGCCGGCCTCGAGAAAAGCGTGAGGTTTGGCCCGCGGATTTCCGTGATGTTGTTGGCACGCATGGCGAAAAACGTGCCGTCGCTGGAAGTGGTGAGGTCCGTTGCGGTGTCATTCGCCGTGGAAAGCGAGAAAACATCGGGGGTCGCAGCATTCCACACGGCGACTGGCCCGCCCGGAGCGGTGTCGTAAGCGAGATACGTTGTGTCACCAGCGGCATCCGCCTGCAACAAGGGCGTGCCGGTCAACGAACTCACTTCCGGTTGTGGAGCAGGCTGAAACGCCGGTGGGCTGGCCAGAAGGTTCATCTGTCCCAGACAGCCATTGCACGCGCTGGTGGAATTCCCTTCTCCGCTGAGGCCAACGAAAACGGTCTCGACGCTCGTAGCCGTGACGCGCGCCGGCCCGGAATTCAGAAATCCAGCCACGCCGCCCACCACGACAGCGGTGCCATTGTTTGACACTCCATCCGGATTGACGAGATAGACGTTCTGCGCCCCAAAATCAGCGATGACAAGTTGCGAATCGTCAGGCGTGAGCGCAAGGCCGCGGAGTGCGGCATCCGGTGGCGGTCCATTGGGCGGAGGCTCAAGCGGGCTGGTGAAAACCTGGGTGTTCAATGCAAAGACGTCCACATGATCCGTCGCACTGAGAAATAGACTCTGCCGCGATGCATCGTAAACCACGAACTTATGCAGACCCGAAACTGCGTAGGTCTGGCTTGAGGTCAAATATTGAAACGCCTTCGCCAGGGTGATGGAACCCACGGGAGAGCTGATCGTCAGGTCCGCCTTGCCGGACGAACCAGGGGGCGTCGTGAAGACGATGCGCTCGAGCGAGAACGGATAACTAGCATCGAGCCCGAGCGAGTTTGCGAAGGCGGGAAGCGAGTCCACGCTCTGGATGGTGGCGGCTTGCCCACCAATCGTGACGGAAATGCTCCCTGTACTGGCGCCAAAACCGTAGCCGAGAACGGTCACCGTGTCGCCACCCTGTGGCGTGCCGACGTTGGGAAGCACACGAATGATGCTGGGGCTGTAGCTGAAGGCGGAGGGTGCCAGAGCAACCCAGCCGTTCGCGAAATACGCGGTGAGATTTACGGGCCCGACCGCGGTGCTGGAAGGCGAAACAACTTGCAACTGCGAACTAGCCACTGCCGTAGCATTTACCGGATTGTTGACTCCGAAGCGCATTTGCGGGTTGGAGGAAAAATTGGCTCCGGTGAGCGATAGCGTTGTACCGCCCAATGCCGGGCCCTCCGATGGCTGTGCTGCAGGAACGCTCGAAAAAACCGGCGCGGCTTGCGGAAGCGAGCTTGTTTGCGAGGCGTCCAAAAATGCCACACCGCGATTGGCTAGCCCCGACAGGTTCGAAGAAGCGCCCACTTCCTCGATGCTTGTCGGCACTCCCTGAACGACAATGTCGGAGATCTGGCCGAGCTTTTGCAGGTTGCTGGTGGAGAGAACCGAGACAACGCTGGCATTCCCGTAAGGTTCGGCCACATAGAGCGATTGTCCGTCGAGCGAAAACACCAGCCCCACGGCTCCGGCAGACGCATAGCTGCCCAGTAGATTCAGTCCGGAATCCAACAAAAGAACCTTCGCAACGCCGCCAGCGGTGATAGCGACGGCAAAGCGGCTGCCGTCGGAATTCGCAGCCGCCACTGAGATCGCTCCTGTCATGGGCGCCTGCGGGCCTGCGAACAAGTTACCGCTCTGATCAAAGATCGCCAGTTCTCCACTGGAATCGTTCGCTGCGGCAAGCACCCGGCTGTGGTCACCAGAGCGCGCGAGAACTCCGACGCCGCTCTGAAACACCGATGGGGCGAGTGGAGTGAGGTTTGTAAAGGTGTTCGCGGAAGAATCCCAGAGCGCCAAGAGCGCTTCACTCGCCCCCGGTTGCCGGAGACGCAACAGAAGCTTACCGCTCGCAAGCGCCAGCACCTCGGTTGGGCGGATGAATACGACGCCGGGTATGGGCGTGAGACCGGAGACCGGGTAGCGAGCTTTCACCTGTAACGCACTGGTGTCCACAGCGAGGATCTGTTCCAGAGTTGTGCCGACCCACAAGGTTGTGCCGTCCGCGGCAAGATCGACGCTGGAGGCGCCCGGCGCATCAATGGTGGCTTGCAGCGTGGGATTTGCAGCGGCGAACACTTCCACGCGATTCATCGCGCTGTTCGCCACGTAGAACCGCTGATTGCCAGAATCATAGACGATTTGACGTCGACGGGGCTGCCCTGGCGGGCTGTCGAGAGAAGCAACCGAATCATTTTCGACGTAACTCGTGCGAGGAAGATTCGTGGGGGCTACCGATTGGATCGCCAGCGTAAACGCCTGGGTATGCGAGAGGGCACCACTGGTGCCCTGCGCCGTCAGACTAAACTGCCCCGCTGGAGCATTCGAGTCCGCACCAAACAGCACGGGAACACTCTGGCCGGCAGCAACGGAAAATGGAGTAGCGGGACGAATGGTTACGCCCGCGGGAAGCCCCGGGAAAGAGACCTGCACACTGGCAGAGAAACCATCCAGCGGATTGATGGAAACACTGACCGGCGGACTTGTGCTTCCCTGGGGGACACTTATCGAAGTGGTGGAAAGTGAAATGACAAAATCCGGCTGTGGAGGAGGGGGTTGGACCCCACCGCCCCCCCCGCATCCTCCACAGACAACGGTCGTGACCACAACTCCAAAGAAGAGGACTTGGATGCCGCGGAGACCTCCCCGCATGGCGTAGCTCCTGTAACGGGAGAACCGGTGCAACCGGACAAGGCCGGTGGACCGAGACGGCCTAGACCGGGGAAGACCGGACGGATATCTTGCGCCAAGATAGCTATAGAACGATGAATTGTCAAGTTATGGAATACTTATGCGGGTAAGGAACGCAATATAAAACGGCGCCTCGATATTCTCGGGGCGCCGCCTTAGGAGCACAGACTATGCATGGACAAACTTAAATGGTCTTCGGGCCGATAGTGGCGGTCGCGGAGGCTGAAGCTGTCCGCGAGAAGGAAGCAGAACCGGATTCCTTCTCGCCGCTCTTGTCGATCTCGATGGAGCCCTTGAAGTACGCGCCGTCTTCGATCATGATGCGGGCGGTGGTGAGATCGCCGATGACGGAGCCATCCTTCTTGATTTCGATGCGGTCCTTGGCGCGCAGGTTACCTTTCACGTTGCCATAAACCACCACTTCGCGCGCGATAATATCCGCGGTCACCTTGGCGGTGGCACCGACGGTAAGTTTGCGCTCATCGAGTTGCACCAAACCTTCCACCGACCCATCGATCACCAGGTCTTCATTGCCGGAGATTTCGCCTTTCACTTGCAGACTAGGGCCGAGCCGGGCTGTAGCACGGTCTGCGGTTGCTGACAACGGACGCATAGCATCTGTACTCATTGCGGTATTTTCCTCCCAAGTCGCCGCAGCTGGCTTAGGCGGCGGATTCACTGGAATATTTTTTGATTCCGGCTGCGCTGGTTGAGGCGTATCCGGCTTCTTGTTTCCCCACATCGGTCCTCCCAAGGGACATCGCACCCCACGCAGCGTTTCGGCCCCGGGCAAAGAAACGATAGTCCGCGGGAGGGCGTGTCGCAATTACAATATCCGAACTGCTTGCGTGAGAGTAACTAGACTCAAGAACAGGGTAGGGACCGTATCAAAGGTGTGGGAGAAGGGGAGGCGAAGGCAGGGAGGGCTCAAGCTACCTTCGGCCATTCCTCCACCTACTGGCGCGCACAATTGCAGTGGCGGCGTCAGTCAGTATTTGACGCTAATTGTTCGGGAGTGATCGGGTCTGCGAGCCGCTAAAGCCACCTCCAATTGAGCCGATAAACTGATTAGTTGAGAGGAAAGCCATGATGACCACGGAGATGCAGGACAAAATGCCGAGCGATCAGCGCCGCAGCCAACGAATCTTTCTCAGTGTGGGTATAACGGTTCACGGAACAGGCGCAAGTGGCCAACCGATCAGCGAAGAAGCCCGCACGCTCGTCGTAAACGCCCACGGCGCATTACTGCCACTGGAATCACCGGTGGTGCTTGGCCAAGTGCTCACCGTGCGCCACAACAAAACGGAAGAAGAGCTGTTCTGCAGAGTGGCCAGGATCGACCGGAGCGACGCAGGAAGAACCGAGATTGGGATCGAATTTCTGCAGCCCTCGCCGCGATTCTGGCGAGTCACGTTTCCCCCAGAGGATTGGAAGCCCGCGGAGCCGGAAGCAGCACAAGCGATTGCTCCCCTGTGTGTTCGTGCGATTGCCCCGCCGCGTGTTCACGCCATAGTCGGGCAGGCCGCCTAAACCAAAAATTCAGGTGGCCCCTGAGCCACCTCCGTTTCCCCTCCACGCGTCCGGTCTCCCTTACCGGACATCTCATCAGCCGAGAAGAATCCCAAAACGCTTCCGGCGGCCTGATTCGCGGCAAGCTAGTCTGCCGGCTTTTCCGGCACCGGCTCCCCGGCGAGAAAATCGACTGCAAATCGATGCGGGTAGGCTGAGATGCGAACATTTGTGCGGCGAGCGTTTTAGCGTTGCCACCAGAAAGCGGAAGAACGCGGGCCAGACAAGAAGCTATTTCTGCGCCAGCAAGTCACCCACCCAATCGCGCGGGAGTTTTCCGCCGTGAACCAGTGCAACAGCATCCTCCAGCGAGATCTGCTTCTGGTTCTTTTCGTCGATCACGGAGATTTTGGAAAAACCCGCATTCTGTAGCCACTGAATTATCTCCATGGGATCCTTGCCAGCTTCCACGAGCAGCGGAGGGGCCCACTCGACAATGATGGAAACACCAGGACTTTCCGAAAGTATGCGCTTCATGCCCTTAAGCACGTTGAGGTCTACGCCTTCGGCATCAATCTTGACGAGATTGACGGGCGCAGAAACGATATCGTCGACGGGAACAGTTTGAACCTCCACCGATGTGCCGCTGCCCGAAACGACAGGCCAATTGGAGTGCGGGGTGAACCAGGACAGGCCAATGGCAGTGACATTGAGTGACAGAGCGCCGCGCTCATCTGAGGCAGCAAACGGATGAACGGCGATGTTTTGAAGTTTATTCTTTGCGACGTTGTTGGACAGCAAGGCGAGAGTCTCGGGCGAGCACTCGAAGGCGTGAACACGGCCAAGGGGCCCGACGACGGAGGCTGCGAGAAGCGAATAGTGGCCGATATTTGCACCGACATCAATCACGACGTCACCAGGTCGAAGAAGTCTCTCGAACACGCGGCTCGTGAGCGGTTCGTGGTCCAGGAAATCAAAATAACCTAAGTACACAGTTTGCAGTTCTTTGGGTATGTAAAGACGATAAGGAGTTCCGCGCATCGGGAAGCCCTGATCTTCGAACAAATCCGCCGCGATGGAGCGCATCAGCCAATGCTTATGGATTGGGAGCAGGGTGCCCCGGACAGAGTGCGTGAAGATCGACCGAAACAGTGGCGGATAGACTTTGGCAACGCGGGAGACGATTTCACTGCGCTTCATGTTCTGCTCCTATAACCGTTGGTTTACCCCATGGGGCAAGCTTCTGCTTCTAAGCGCCTCAAACAGGGACCGATATTCTGCCTGAAAGGGGCGCAAAAAGGTGGTGAAAAAAATGTTACGGAGGAAACAGAGTTCCCTTAACGTCGCGCGGCCAGGAAAATGAAAAGGCTGATCAATATGCCTTACTTCCTCTCAGTCAGACAGTTACGGCGAAGTGCTTAAAACTTGCTTGGGACAACGGAGAAGGAGAATAGGGAAACAGCACAAGCTGCATGATGCGCTAAGGCAATTCAATCTGGACACGCCGAAGGCATGCCGGGCCGGGGCGGCGAAAACAGAAGCGACGGCATCGGCGACGGTGGGGCCAACGTGGAGTGAAAGAGCAGGCCTAGTACGGCCTGGTTCCTCTTGAGCACGCTGCGGAAAAAGAGAACTTGCAGGGAAAGCTTGTGCGGGGTATCTTGCGCAGCGAACAGCAATACAGTGCTGGACAGTGGCGCGGCCAACCTCCCATTGAGTGAAAGTTGGGTCAAGAGCTCAAAGAACGGGGGGAGGGTCTGCGCGTCGGGATTTGTTGCGGGAGCGAGAATCTGCAGGAATTCCGAGGCCCGAGCGATTGAGAGAATGCTCACTTCCTTTCGGCATTCGAATCAGGTTGAGTTGGAAAGGCCGAGAAGGAGCATGAAGGAATCCCAGCGAAATCAGGTCAGAGTTGGGAGAGATCTTCGTTCTCATCCGCGAAGGCAAGCAAAGTTCGGTGAGCACCTTATAGCAAGAAACAACAATTGGGGCAGTGGCTTACGCTCTAGAGCCACGGACGGAGTCGAAGATGTCTGGAATGGAAGAACGCCGCACGGCCCGACGCTATGACTTGACGTTGCCAATCAGCATTCGGTTTGCGGTCGAAAGACTCGTCGGCCGACAAGAGGGGAAGACGAGAGATATTTCGACACGGGGATTGTATTTCGTGATCCGCCAGGATTTAGATGCGGGATCCGAGCTGGACATCATGCTGACACTGCCCGCAGAGATCACTCACGGTACGGATGTTTTTGTTCGCGCACAGGGGAAGGTGATCCGCGTCGAACGCCGCGTGGAGGATGGAGAGCCGCGGATGGGGGTAGCGGCGGTGATCGAGCGCTATGACATTATTCGTGGGGGACTCGCGCGAGCCTGACGGATACCGCAGATTCTAACACCTCGCAGTCGGACTAAATGCTCACCATGGAGCAGGCCGCAGCGCAGCAGTCCACCTCTACTTCTGGCTTCCTTTCCTCAATTTACGCCGAGGGCTCTGTGTAGTTTCTTAGCCATTGGAGAGAACAATCCGTTCTCGTAGTGTGTCGAAGTTTTCCCATTGTTACAGGTGGAAGAAAAGCTGAGGGGCTCATCGGTACTAGTACTCTTTGGAGAGCCCTGTGTGTATTGTACTGAAAAAATGAGTCTTATTACCTTGTGAGTGGTTCAGAAACAGGTCAGATACGCACGGCCTTTGGCTGGCGATGTGCAATGCCCTTGGTACCAGGACACATGTCAGGAGAGCGTCCAACCCGGAACGTCAGTTGGGAGAAGCTAGACCAGTTGCCGCCAGACCCTGTTTTGTTCGGGCGCTCGGCAGTGATGGCGGAGGTGCGTCAGAGAGCGGAGAAGATCAGCCGAACGAATGTGCCGGTTTTGCTTTGCGGTGAGGGCGGCACGGGCAAGGAAGCGCTGGCACGATGGTTGCATGTGAATTCGGAGTACGCCTCCGGAGAGTTCGTAAAGGTTAGCTGTGCAGCGATTCCAGGGACGCTGCTGGAAAGCGAGTTGTTTGGATACGAGCAGGGAGCGTTTACCGGGGCAAACGTTGCCAAGCCCGGGAGAGTGGAGATGGCGCATCGCGGCACTTTGTTCTTGGATGAGATTGCGGAGCTGGATCCGAATCTTCAGGGCAAACTTCTGCAATTCCTGCAAGACGGTACGTTCTCGCGGATCGGGGACCACTCTGAACGGCGGATCGATGCGCGTGTGATCTGCGCGACCCATAAGGATCTGGACCAGGAAACGCAAGCCGGAAGGTTCCGGCAAGACTTGTTTTACCGTATCCATGGATTTCGCTTGAAAGTGCCGACGCTTCGCGAGAGGCGCGAAGACATTCCGGCGCTGGCCGAGTTCTTCAGGGTTCATTTTGAAAAGCAGTTTGGGACAAAGACAGAGATCTTCCCTCCGGAGATGCTCCAATACCTGAAAAATCTGAATTGGCCGGGGAATCTGAGAGAACTGTCGAACGGCGTTGCGCGGTATGTTCTGATTGGACCTGAGGCCGCGATTTATCAGGCGTACGCTCCGAAAAAACGCAAGGCTGTGCGGTCCGCCGAAGGCAATGGGACGCCTGTGACGTTAAAGCGAATGGCGAAGGAAGCCATTCGAGAGATGGAGCGCAACGTCATTCTGGAAACGCTCCGCGCGAATCAGTGGAACCGCCGAAAGACGGCGCAGGCGTTGAAGATTAGCTACCGCGCGCTGATCTACAAGATCCACGATGCGGGATTGATAACCAGAAAAGCCGCGCAGCGCGGTGAGCACCTGACGAATCTGTCGAGTAAATCGATCGGGTAATACGCGACAGGTGAGCTAGATTCCGGCGGAAAAATGTGTGTTGCAAATGAGCAAGGTCCAGAACAGCACGCGAGGGGTCTGGCCGTTCTCGCATTTTTCTTTCCTCTGTTTCGAAATTCTGAGGTCCGTATCAGGAAGAATAGTGAGGGGATGCGAATACCAACTGTACAGCGGTGCCTACATCGAAGAGCTCTTCAGTTGAAAAATTATTTCGTGCACGACAAGGGCTTTTAGGACGTCACTGCTTTCTTTGAGAGTCTGTCTGCCAAAAGATTGGGTCCAAGATTTGAAGTCAGAGGGCGACAAAGTCCTCCCGAAGAAAGCGTTCATATCGTGCTCCATCAAACAGTAATTTGGGGGACCTTGAATATTTGCGCGACGATTGCGGACGAACGGACGTTTGAGAAGAGATCTCAATAAATTCATTCTTGCCAGAGAACAGGGCAGTCATCTCGCCATGTGCATTTAGCGGGCACTTCAGAGGTGTGGAGTTTTGCTCCGCAATTGTCGGCCGGCCGAAAAGTCAAAACCGAGGTCCTGGATTGAGAGGAAGTCAAGCGTTGATAACCGTTTGCCCTCCAAAGGCAAGGAATGTCTAGGAATGCGCAGGCTCTCATCCAATCGGGCATTTTGGAGCTAGTAGTTTTTTAGCCATCCTCTTGTAAACATAGGGTTTATATTCGTCAAAGGTTCTCTCACAATTGGCCCTTTGATTGCGCAATTTCAATTCGTCCCCACAGGGAGAGAACCGTGAAAAAGCTCTTTTTCTTGGTGTGCCTAGTTGTTCTTAGTGTCCCCTATGGCGCATTTGCCGATGGCTTTCATCATCATCAGATTAGGGGCAACGAAATGGCGGCAGTAGGTTTTGGTGCGGCAACCCTGGTTGGGGCAGTCGGCTACCTCTTACTCCGTCGACGTAACTCGGCTTAGAGACCTTTACGGCTTGCTTTGTCTGCCAAGGGCAGGATCGGGTTGCCGGAGCGGCTCGGTGCATTTGAACAACACTCCAGGCACCGACGTTTTGTATCGCAAAGATGTTCCATTGGGGAATTTCGAAGCTCCCCGGTTTCTTAAGCTGGCCTTGGCCCTGACCCTAGTTGCCATCGCAGCAGATCAGTTCGCCGCACCGATCCTACATTCCACTTCTCCGCTTTGGGCGACCGCTGCTTGGCTCGTGTTAGCTTTGCGGCGAGACAAGTTGCCGGGCGTTCAGGACGAGCTCCTAACCAAACTCCCCCTCTCGCCAGGGCGGCTAGCGGTTTTCATTGTCGCTCATCTAGGGCTAATCCTGGCTTCCCGAGCAATGTTCAGCACTTTTCAGCCCGTTGCCGGCACGACGACCGCCGGAGGAACGCTCCTCGCAGCGTGGAAACTGTCCGTCTTGGCCCCAACGATCCTTCTTCTCCCACTCCCTCGTTGGAAAGTACTGCTGAGCACCTTCCAAGCCGAATTTGTGGCCGGCCTTGTGGTGCTTTTCACGTTTTTCCCCAGGCGTGCGCTAGAGTCGCTGTGGCCTTGGTACGGGCAGGTGCTCGGCCGGCTTGTATTTCTACTGGCGAAGCCACTCGTGCCAGGGCTTGGCTACATCACAGACTTAGCGCCAACGGTGACAGGGCCAGATTTGGATGTGACCATTATCATGGCCTGTTCGGGGATCAATGGGCTGGAGCTTTTCGATTACCTGTTTGGATTTGTCGCGCTGCTGGATTGGAATCGCCTGAGGAAAGGCCGTGCCTTGCTATCCTACTTTGCCGGGCTTCTGGCCATGCTGCTAGGCAATACGCTCCGCCTTACTACTTTCGTGGTACTCGGCAATCATGGGTACGCCGACATCGTCTCCCGCCTCCACATCTCGGCAGGCTGGATCTTTTTTTGCGCGGTGTTTCTGATCTACCTATCCTTAACTTACAGTTGGATGCTCAACAAGACAGAAACCTGTAGGGAAGAGCACTCGTAACGCAGCCCTAATACCTTGGAAAAGGTTGCGACCCTTCAAACGATAGCCGAATTGTTGCTGGTACCTACGAGGCCTTTCCCCGAGGTACGACCTTTAAGAGGATTTCAACGATGCGCTCGGCCGTATGGCCATCCCAGAGCGGCGGGATTCGGCCCGCTTTGCCCTTCCCCGCCAGCGCATTGCGAGCCGCCGCTACGATCCTAGCAGGATCTGTCCCTACAAGCAGATTCGTCCCTTCGGAAATCGTCACCGGACGCTCCGTGTTCTCACGTAACGTCAGACAGGGAACGCCGAGCGCTGTCGTTTCTTCCTGAATGCCTCCGGAATCAGTCAGGACCAACGTGGCCTTGCTGAGAAGACAGAGAAAATCCAGGTAGCCTACCGGGGGAATGAGAGACATCTGAGGGTGAGGCTGGATGCCGCCCTGCGCCAGCCGTTGCTGCGTGCGCGGATGCACCGGGAAGATGACTGGCATTTCCGCTGCAACGGAATCGATCGCTCCCAGGAGCTGGCTAAGCTTAACCGTGGAATCGACATTCGAAGGACGATGGAGGGTGAGGACGCCGAAACGACGCCAACCGGTCCCGTTCTTCAATCCCAACTCATCTCCGATTCCGGATTGCTGGGCGATGGGCAGGAAGTGGCGCAACGAATCGATCATCACATTGCCGACCATGAAAATACTGTCCCGGGGGCGGCCTTCTTTTAAGAGATGGCCGACGGCGTCTTCTTCCGTAACAAAGAGGTAGTCCGCGAGCGCGTCGGTGAGGACGCGGTTGATCTCCTCCGGCATGGTGCGATCAAAGCTGCGAAGACCTGCCTCCACGTGGGCCACGCGAATGCCCAGTTTCACGGCGGCGAGGGAGACGGCAATCGTTGAATTGACGTCGCCAACCACTACGACCAAGTCTGGCTTGCGTTCGACGAGAACAGGCTCGACGCGCTTCAGGATTTCCGCGGTTTGCGCCGCGTGCGAGCCGGAGCCCACTTCCAGATTCACGTGCGGCGAGGGAATACCCATCTGGCGGAAGAAAATATCGGAAAGCTTTTCGTCATAATGCTGGCCGGTGTGGACGAGGATGGCCTCGATCTCCGGATGGCGCTGCATCTCATGCATCAGGGGAGCGATTTTCGGAAGGTTGGGACGCGCCCCGACGACATTCAGGATTTTCAGGCGTTGGGTCATGTGGCGTTCGTTTCTGTCGTCGAACGGAAGTATAGCATCCGCCAATCCGGCTTCGCTGTAACCGATCGACTCTTCGCACCAAAAAAGCACTAGTTTGCTAAATGGGTGTTCGTCCTTCGCTCCAAACTTGCGTGAAGTCAAGGCGATAGCAGAAGTCGGCTCTTTCGGCGCGTGCCCCTTTTCCACCTGGGAACTCCGCAAGGAGCGCGCCTTCCAGCGAATGCAGAACCTAATCGAATCGGCCAAGAGCCTGCGCGAATTACTCTCGCAGCGCATCCACGATCTTGCGACGCGCTCTGCAGTTTCCCATGGTCGCAATCTCCGATCCCCGGATGAAGGCGCTGGGACTTGAATATCACTCAGTGGGTCGGTCAGCTCATGAGCTGCGCTCTCCTCTTTCAGTCGTCTGGTTTTCCTTCCCACGCAGAGTGCTATTTGCGAGATGCAACGGGGCTAACACATTCTCTCGAAATGGATATTCGACGATTAAGGCGAGGTCCGGTCTACAAAACAGGCTCATCCAAACGATGGTAATGGCCTCAGGGGCAGACGGCCTCCCCGCCAGAGCGACTCGCTCATGCTCCAATGCGAGTTGCACCCCGAAATGCAAGATACAAGGGATGATGTATATGGTGGCGGAAGCGGTTGGACATTTGAATGTGATTATTGTGGGGTGGAAGGACACGGCCCCCGTGGAAGGTCCCTAGCCAATATGCCAGCCGTGTCGCATTCGCATGTTTGTTCTGGGAGGGGCGAGCTGAAAAGAGAGCCTGCAATGGAGACAGTAGCCGACAGCGGGAACGGTCGAGAACAAGTGTCAGATTGGCCACAAGGGCAAGAAGGAGTCGTTAATTCTGCCAGCACGGTATCTCACATCCGGCCAAAATTGATTGAGTTGGCGGAGGCAGCGGAGATCGCCATGGAGGCGATTCCGCCTTTCGTGGTTCGGGAACTAAAAGACGCCAATAGAGGAATTAACAAACAATGAGCCCAGCAGCGGGACAATCGCGGAGCAGCCGTGTCGCCCTCGTCGGAACCGGCGAATTTGGGCGCGACCAAGTGCGAGTTTATCGCGAGATTGAGGGCGCAGAGCTGGCCGGAATTTACCACCGGAATTCGAAATGGGCGAGGTAAAGGAGACTGTGGGTGTCACGCCGGTAAGCACGTCGGGCGGGGAGGCTTCTCCCACAAACACAAGCCTCCATCCCTCGCTGGAAAAGCAAACGGCCTTTGCCATGGCCGAGGGGGTCAATCGGCTGCGCCCGACCCTTCGCAACCCGGATTACCTGGTGCTTACAGAGCGGCGAAGACTGCTGGCCACCTGGATTGAGACTCTTCCGAAAGAACCCCTTCAAGTGTTGGACATCGGTGGCCGGATTCAGCCCTATCGTCCGCTGCTGGAGGGGCGGCTAGGGTCATATACCGCCGTGGACCCACTGGCAACGAAACTGGTGAACGCGGTCGCGGTGGGTGAGCGGCTGCCGTTTGCTGCCGCCTGCTTTGACCTCGCGATCTGCACGCAGGTGCTTTGTTATTGTGAGAACCCGTTCCAGGTTGTGCAGGAAATCCATCGCGTGCTGAAACCCGGAGGAGCGCTACTGTTGAGTTCGCCCGCCATCTTTCCCAGGCACGCGGAGCAGGACCGCTGGAGGTTTTTCCCATCCGGGCTGCAGCAGTTGCTGCATGAGTTTTCGCATGTGGAAATCGCCCCGGAGGGCTATTCCGTGGGCGCCATTTGCCGCACGGTGACGGTCGGCCTTGACCAGTACTTCACCAGCGGGTTGCCACATAGGTTGGCGAATTCCCTGCTCATACCGCTGATTAACCGGCTCGGGCGGCGTTTCGACCCGCTGAGCCGCCGTGACACGCGATTCACGACCAACTACTCTGCCTTCGCTAAGAAGTAAGGGGGAAAGAGCCCAGGTCCCCCATTCTGGTTTGTTTTTGGCCCCGTCTTGCTGCATTGCTCCTTCGTTTCCGGCTTTTTCGGTAAAGGGGCCCCAGAGGTTGGCGCCGCTGGGGATTCATTTGGAGAGCAAGGCTGCCCCTGGAGCGCCGCGCCGCACCCCGAGCAACCCAAGCCCGCCGCGAACCCCCATGTCGCCAGCGATGCCGCAGCGATGGATCGCACAAATGACGAAGAGCTGATGGGATATGCGGTTGTTGAGTTTGAACTTCTATTAACCCAGATGGATTGTTGCTCTCCCGAGTAAAAACACGTTAGAGTGATGCGCGGTCTTTCTGGAGTGGACTCCCTTGAAAATCGCGATTATCGGCTGCGGTCACGTGGGCCTGGTCACGGGCATTTGCCTGTCTTCCATCGGGAACCAAGTGACGCTTGTTGATCGAGACGCCGACCTCGTGCGTTTACTCGAGGAAGGCCAGCTTCCCATCTATGAGTTGCGCCTCGACGAGTTGTTTCAGCGCAGCCGTGCTGAAGGCACACTGGAGATTTCCCGCGATCCACAGCAAACAGTCGCAGACGCGGAGGTCGTCTTTCTATGCGTCAAGGTGCCCCCGTTGGAGAACGGTGAATCAGACTTTGCGGCGCTGGACGCTGCTGCGAGCCAGATCGCTCGAGCAGAGAACATTCCGAAGCTCATTGTTCTGCGGAGTACCGTGCCAGTGCAAACCGGGCAGCAACTGAAACACATTCTCACCGTGTACAGCAGGAAACGCGACCCTTGCTTCAGCGTTGCAGCCAACCCCCAGTTTCTCCGGGAGGGAACCGCAGTCGAGGATTTTCTTCACCCTGACCGCATACTGTTAGGAGTAGAGGATTCCTTCTCGGAAAAAACGCTCCGCGAGATCTACCGCCCACTCCTGGAACAGGACTTCCGCTGCCCGTTACACCCTGAGGGATGCCCGCCGCGCAATCCCCCCGAGCTTCTTCTCACCAGTGTTCACAGCGCCGAACTGATTAAACACGCCGCTAACGCCTTCCTGGCTGTGAAAATCTCCTACGCCAATGTGCTGGCGGATCTCTGCGAACGCCTTGGAGCAAATGTCCAAGAAGTGACCAAGGCCGTTGGTCTCGACCCGCGCATCGGATCCAAGTTTCTCGAGGCAGGAATCGGTTTCGGTGGCTCCAAATTACCTGATCATCTTCGAGGATTTTGCCGTTTGGCAGAGCGAGCGGGTGTGGAAGCCGGAATCCTCAAGGGAGCGGAAGAAGTGAATCGCCGCCGGATTGGTCTTTTCTTCGAGAAGGTTCAGCACTCCCTGTGGGTGCTGAAGGACAAACAAATCGGCTTGCTCGGCCTGGCGCACAAAGCTGGCACTGACGACGTCCGCGGTTCACCCGCCATCGACCTGCTCATGCATTTCTGCGCAGCTGGCGCGCAAGTCCGTGCATACGACCCCCGAGCCATGGCCAAAGCCAAGTCTGCATTCCCCGCCATCGTTTGTGGCGCAGATGCTTATGACGTTGCTCAGCAGGCCGATGCCCTGATTGTCGCGACAGACTGGCCCGAATTCCTCAAGCTCGATTGGAAACGAATTCGCGATTCGATGGCGCGCCCATTGGTGTTCGACGGTCGGAACATGCTATCTCCCCCGGAAATGAAGGCGCTGGGATTTAGATATCACTCGGTGGGCCGGCCAGATTTTTGAATGGCATTTTCCTTCCTGAAGCGCTTTCCTCAAATCAGACCCGAATAGGTTATTGTGAGGTTTGTCGTGCAAATTCTCGATCCCTCCCGTCCCTTGTTGTCTCGGCTGCATGCCTGGCTCTCGTCGGCCGACCACGCCCGCCCGGCCGACCTCATCTTTGTTTTGGCCGGCCGCATGAGCCGCAAGCACTACGCACTTCAACTTTTTCGTGAGGGACTTGCACCAAGGCTATTGTTCAGCGTGGGCCGGTTCGAAATCCGCCGCTTTTCAAAGATGGCGCTGCCGGTACGCTTGGATCTTCTGAAACTGGCGCAAGACTTGCCGCCGCCAGAACGCCACTTCTTTGTGTTGTTCCAAGGCGGAGAATGTCACGTGTGGCATGTGCAGCCACGGCGGTTTGGCACACTCACGGAGATTGCATCGCTGGCGCGTTGGCTTGACGCGAATCCGGGAGTCCAATCGGTCATCCTCATCAGCAACGAGACGCACCTACGGCGTATCAGAATATGTTGCCGAGCTCTCTTGCCCCGCGGTGTGGAGGCGGCGTTGCTTGCCGTTCCGAACTCTTTCTCGGACTCTGCGGACCAGCAAAGTTCTAGAATTGAGTCCACGGGCGGCGACCTGCTGGAATTCCTAAAGTTCTTAGTCTATCGGGTCCTGCTAACTCTGCGGCCGCACCGCCGCACGCAGCCTTCTCGATCGATGGTACAGCCCAAATAGTGATAAAGAATTTCTTCGAGAAATTTGCGGAAACGGCACACTTATCGTTCCACCGCAGCCCGCGCTCGGAGTTGCTCGGAAAACATGCCTTCCACTTCTCCGGCCACAGTGCTCCACATGCGCGCACGCGTTTGCTTCGAGATCGCCTCGCGGTCCCACTTCTTCAAGAGCGCTCTTTCAAGACCATCGGCAACACTATCAACCGTTTGATCAACTACAATTCCGAGTTCCGGCGAATGGAGGATTTCAGGGACGCCGCCTACACGGGTAGCCACGACAGGCGTGCCACACGCCAGGGATTCTGTGAGCACGTTGGGCCAGCCCTCGCGCTCGCTCGTGAGAAGGCTCAACTCAGCTGCATTGAACCATTGAGGCAATTCATCATTCGGACGTTTGCCAAGCAATCGAACCCTGTCCTGCAGACTGAGCTCATGGACTAAGGACTCAAGTTCAGAGCGTAACGGCCCTTCACCAAGTAAATAGAGTTTCAATTCAGGGTGCCGCGGCGCAATTCTTGCGAATGCACGGATAAGGGTTAGGTGGCCTTTTGGACGAATCAACGCCCCCACCGAAACCAGCAATGGAACTTCAGGCGGTAGATTCAGCTTCCTTCTCGCTTCATCGCGATCCATAAGGTGAAACAACTCAGCATCCACGCCGTTGGGAATCACGCGAATCTTATCGGAATCCACGCCCAGCTTAACCATTGCCTCCTTCAATGCGCCGGAAACTGCGATCACTCCAGCAGCCTGCGAAAGCGTCCAGCGAATCATTGGTCGGATTAGTTTGAACGAGGGGTAGAGATTAATATCAGTTCCTCGCGCGGATACGGTCACAGGCACGCCCAAGGTTTTTCCCAGGAGTACCGCGGCGAGGCCGTCCGGATAGACAAAGTGTGCATCAATACAGTCGATTTCTGCGCTCTGGTGCAACCTCCGAACGCGGGCGAAGCTCCCCAGGAACATTAATAGCGCGTGAAAGGGCATCGAAATCTTGGGCAGCAAGGGGTACCGTGGATGGTGAACTGTCAGGCGTCCAATCTCCTCCTGTGAAGGTATTTCACCTGCTGCACGCCAGCGACGCATCTTCAGCCACTTTGGGAAGTAGGGAACCGGCGACACAACGACGACCTCGTTCCCCGGCCGTTGCGCCAGTTGCGCGGAACGCTGATAGATGAAGATTCCGTATGTGGGATCGGCCGAAGTCGGAAACAAGCTGGTAAATGTCAGGATTCGCAATCGTCAGCTCATTTCATACCAGGGAAGATTCTTACGTAGGCAAAATGGCCGTAACGTACCCTTCGCTTCACATGATTCCCCGAGCTCAAAAACGGTTTTGCCCTTCCCGGTATCAGTTATGATATAACAGCCGACCGGTCCCACAGTGGTTGGCAAGGTGAGTCTTCCAGTCTTGGAGCGGCACAGCCCAGAACCTCAAAGCCAAACTGAAGAACGCGGTCCTGAAGCGCGGAAGCAGTAGGTGTAGAATAAGCAGAAGGTGAGTCCCAAATGAAACGCTGCCTTGTTGTGTTGCTGCTGATTCTACTTTGCCTGGGGCGCACATGCGCCTCCACTCCCACTTTTGCCGAAAATCATGTGAGTGCTTCGAGCACGCAAGGCTATGGCGTAAGCGAGTACGATTTACGCTTGCCGAACGCCACCATGAGCGGCAACTGCGTTATTGTCGGGTTTCAATACTCCGTTACGGCCGGCGTGACGGCATCGGTGAGCGACGATCAGGGCAACTCCTACTCCACGCCCATCAGTAACATCGATACCAATCAAATCGTGAACCTTTCCTACGCGTTGAATGTCAAGGCGGGCGCTCAGAAAATCAGCATCACGTTTTCGGGTGGAACGCCCGCCTACGTTTCGGCGCTGGCGACGGAGTTCTACAACATTGCGACGTCCAGTGCCTTGGACGGATCTTCCGGCAGTGCGGGAACCGGCACGAGCGTAACAGCCGGCAGCTTCACGCCTTCAACCAGCGGCGACCTGATCTACCAGTATGCCGTGCAGGACTCCTCGTCGATGACCTCCTGGTCGCAAGGCGCTTCTCCCTGGGTGCTTCTCAGCTCCGACATTCTCGACAACAGCGCGGCACAGTATCAGGTGCAGACTACCGCTGCGGCAATTAATCCGACGATGGGAATGACACCCTCGCAGAATTTCAACTCAGTGGCGATTGCTCTTAAAGCCGCCAATGCAGGGAGCGCGCCGCCGGCGGGCATCCGCGTTGTCCGCGTGCAGCATCACTCAGTTTCTGATGCTAACAGTACCGTGCAGCTTCAATTCCCCTGCACAGGGAATCTGATTGTTTTGGCATGGATTGGCGCCCCTGGCCACGACATCACCGGGGTCACGGATGGGAATGGCAATACGTATGTTTCGCCCAGCCCAGCCTATGGGAACTACGTTTCTGGCGACAGTCAGATCTATTACGCTGCCAGCGCTTCCACGAGTTCGACCATGACCGGGCCGACGTTGACAATCAACGGCACGGACAGCTCAGGCTCCACGGCTGTTATGTTTGACGTTACTGGAGCCGCGACACCGCCGTATGACCTGATTAAAGAGGCGTCTGCAAGCCAATCCAGTGCCGGAAACGTCACGGCCGTCGACATTTCACCGAGCACGGCGAACGGCCTGGTTATCACGACGATTGGGGTGGATTCTAATACCATCGACGGTCTTGCGCCGGGCACCCCGGGGAACTTTCTTTCCGCGATACCCACCCCAATGACAAGCGACAATCCCGTGGATCAAAATAACGGCTGGGCCCTGTGGTACAACCCCAGCGCGGCTGCAGGAACCTTCGTGTGGACCACGGAAGGCGGGGCGGTTAATAGTTGGGCCTCCATTGCGGTGGCCTTTAAGGCAGCGACAGGGACCGGACCTTCAGGGAGCTTTTCGGGTAGCGTCACTCCCACATCGGCGACCATCAGTGTTGGCAACGATCAAGTATTCAACGTTCAAGTCAATTCCGTGAATGATTTCCAGGGTCAGGTGGCGCTCTCCTGTCCGAATCCGCCTGCTGGTATAAACTGCCAGTTCAGTTCCACGCCTGTTCAGGTAAGCCCTAGTTCAGCCGGGACGTCTTCGCTAATGATTAGCGTGACTAGCAAGCCAGCCGCAACCATTCCGTACTTGCGACGCTTCCGGCCAAAATTCACTTTCCCTCTCGCAACCTTGCAGGTGATTGCGGGGTTTGTTGCCGTATTGCTTATTTTTCTTCTGCGTCGGAATCGCTCGCGGGAAAAGCTGCGCATTCGACTTCTAAATGCGGCGGCCATTGCTCTCCTGATCGTTCTGGCTCTGAGATTTGCCTCCTGCAGTGGAGGGGGAAGCAGCGTGACTCCCACCACGGTGCACGTTTCCGTACAGGGTGCTTCGGGAACCACCACAGTAAACCTCGGTACCGTGGCGATTACCGTTCCCTGATCAGGAGCCATCGCGAGTCACAGCCGCGTGCCGGCCAGGAAAAACGGGCAGGTTTCCTAGCATCTAAGACAAAACCAGCATCAATGGAAGCTTCATTGTGGGTCTGAGGGCAATCCCAGTTGTTGTGTGCTCTCTTACGGAGCTGCCTTAAAGGCCACGGCAACGGAGGCCCAGCCATTAACCGCCCCGCCTTCCGTAGTCCACACGAAGGTTCCCGCAGCCGCGCTGGGGTTGTACCACAGGGCCCAGCCGTTGTTTTCATCCACAGGATTTTCCCCCGTCATTGGGGTGGGTATCGCCGAAAGGAAGTTGCCCGGGGTGCCCGTCGCAAGACCGTTGATGGTGTTGGAATCCACCCCAATCGTCGTGATAACCAAGCCGTTCGCCGTGCTCGGCGAAATCGTGACAGCCGTGACGTTTCCGGCACTGGATTGGCTCCCAGACGCCTCTTCCAGCAGGTCGTACGGCGATGTCGCGGCTCCAATCACGTCAAACATAACGGCCGTGGAGCCTGCACTATCCGTGTTGGTAGTTGTAATCGTCGGCCCGGTCATGGTCGTGCTCGTTGCAGCATTCGCAACGTAGTAGATCTGACTGTCCCCTGACAGCCCATACCCATAGGCCGACCCCTGGGAAACATAGGCGTTGTTGTTTTCATCCGTGACCCCGGTGATGTCGTGGCCAGGGGCACCGATCCATGCCAGAACGATCAGATTCCCTGTGCAAGGGAATTGCATGTGCACGGTACTGCTGGCGTCTTGGATTGAATGATGTTGCACACGAGCCACGCGGATTCCCGAGGGGGGCGCACTTCCGGCATTGGCGGCTTTAAGAGCAATGGCCACCGAGTTGAAATTCTGCGAGGGCGCCATGCCCATCGTCGGATTAATTGCCGCGGCGGTAGTCTGCACCTGATACTGTGCCGCGCTGCCATCGAGAATATCGGAGCTAAGAAGCACCCAGGGGCTAGCGCCCTGAGACCAAGAAGTCATGGGATTGGACGAGGAGTCCTGCACGGCATACTGGTAGATCAGGTCGCCGCTGGTTGAAGGCGTGAAGCTGCCGGCTGTTACGCTCGTGCCGGTTCCCGCATTTCCAGAAGATCCGTCCAAGGCACTGGACGTCGCAATGTTGTAGAACTCCGTCGCCAGCGCCGAAACATAGGCGGGCGTTCCACCCGAAAACGTGATGCTGATTTTCTGAGCGCCCGCCTTGACATTCAACGCGTAGGAAAGGTTCACAATTTGATTGCCATCACTGTTACTGAGGGGCGTGGAGTAGGAGTTGCCCTTATCGTCGCTCACGGATGCCGTCGCGCCGGCCGTAGCGGAGTATTGAAACCCGACAATAACGCAGTTGCCACTCATGGTGGCATTCGGCAAACGCAAATCGTACTCGCTGACGCCATAGCCTTGCGTGTTGGAGACACTCACGTGGTTGGCAGCGAAGCCTGGAATCTGCCCACCGCCTGGGGGTTGTGTGACGGTAATTGTAGCCAGAGCGTTCTTGGTGCTGTCTGTGACAGACGTCGCTGTGATCGTCACCGTTGCCGGTGAAGGCACGCTTGCCGGTGCCGTGTAGGTGACCGACGTGTTGGTGACGTTGCTCAGCGTTCCGCAGGCGGCGCCCGAACACCCTGGGCCCGATACGGACCAACTCACTCCCTTGTTCTGCAAATCATTCTGCACCGAAGCAGTGAAGTTCGCCGCCGTCGAAACCTGCACGGATGCCGAGCTGGGGCTCACCGTGACCGCGATGGGAAGAAGAACCGTGAAGCTCACACCGTTGCTGGCTACGCCACCCACCGTCACCACCACGTTCCCCGTTGTCGCGCCCGTAGGCACCGGTGCCACGATGCTCGTGGCGCTCCAGCTCGTCGGCGTTGCTGCCGTCCCGTTGAACTTGACCGTGCTCGTCCCTTGCGTGGCTCCAAAGTTCGTCCCCGTGATCGTCACCGACGCACCGACCAAGCCCGAGGTCGGATTCAAGCTGGTGATGCTTGGCGCCACAACCGTTACCGTGAAGCTCACACCGTTGCTGGCTACGCCACCCACCGTCACCACCACGTTCCCCGTTGTCGCGCCCGTAGGCACCGGCACGACGATGCTCGTGGCGCTCCAACTCGTCGGCGTTGCTGCCGTCCCGTTGAACTTGACTGTGCTCGTCCCTTGCGTGGCTCCAAAGTTCGCGCCCGTGATCGTCACTGACGCACCGACCAATCCCGAAGTCGGATTCAAGCTGGTGATGCTCGGCGCCGCAACCGTAACGGTGAAACTCACACCGTTGCTGGCTACGCCACCCACCGTCACCACCACGTTCCCCGTTGTCGCGCCCGTAGGCACCGGTGCCACGATGCTCGTGGCGCTCCAGCTCGTCGGCGTTGCTGCCGTCCCGTTGAACTTGACCGTGCTCGTCCCTTGCGTGGCTCCAAAGTTCGCGCCTGTGATCGTCACCGACGCACCGACCAAGCCCGAGGTCGGATTCAAGCTGGTGATGCTCGGCGCCACAACCGTTACCGTGAAGCTCACACCGTTGCTGGCTACGCCACCCACCGTCACCACCACGTTCCCCGTTGTCGCGCCAGTAGGCACCGGCGCTACGATGCTCGTGGCACTCCAGCTCGTCGGCGTCGCCGTCGTCCCGTTGAACTGCACTGTGCTCGTTCCTTGCGTGGCTCCAAAGTTCGCGCCTGTGATCGTCACCGACGACCCTACCGCTCCCGAAGTCGGATTCAAGCTGGTGATGCTCGGCGCCACAACCGTTACCGTGAAGCTCACACCGTTGCTGGCTACGCCACCCACCGTCACCACCACGTTCCCCGTTGTCGCGCCAGTAGGCACCGGCGCTACGATGCTCGTGGCACTCCAGCTCGTCGGCGTTGCCGCCGTCCCGTTGAACTGCACTGTGCTCGTTCCTTGCGTGGCTCCAAAGTTCGCGCCTGTGATCGTCACCGACGCACCGACCAAGCCCGAGGTCGGATTCAAGCTGGTGATGCTCGGCGCGGGAACCGTAATGGTGACGCTGGCGGAAGCTGTCTTCGTGGGATCCGCTTTTGAGACTGCCGTGGCATTGAAAGTCGCTGGTGTGGGCACAGAAGCGGGAGCCGTGTACAGCCCGCCGGTGGAGATTGTTCCGAAGGTCGGCGTGCCGCCGGTGACTCCGTTGACTTGCCAAGAAACTCCTTGATTGGAAGAGTCGTTGACAACGGTGGCAGCAAACTGCTGCTGCGTGGTCACCGGGAGAGAGGCGGAAGTGGGGCTGATGGAAACGGAGATGGGCGCAGGAGCGGCGCTGATAGTGATGGTTGCGGTATTTGATTTCGTGCCGTCCGCAACCGAGGTGGCCGTCAGCGCGACCGTTGCGGGTGTCGGCACGGCGGCGGGCGCGGTGTAAGTAGCAGAGGTGGTGGTGACGCTGGTGAGCGTACCGCAGGCGGCGCCGGAGCATCCTGCTCCGGAAAGAGACCAGGTGACACCCTTGTTCTGCGAATCGTTCTGAACCGAGGCGGTGAAGTTGGCCGAGGTGGAAACCTGCACGGAGGTTGACGCCGGACTGATGGAAACGACGATGGGCGGGGCTGCGGTGATGGTTATGATTGCGGATGCTGATTTTGAGCTGTCGGCAACGGAGGTGGCCGTCAGCGTAACAGTTGGGGGCGTCGGCACGGTGGCAGGCGCACGATAAGTGACCGAAGTAGCCGCGATGTTTGCGAGGGTACCGCAAGCGGCGCCGGCGCAGCCACTACCCGAGAGAGACCAAGTGACGCCGCTATTGGAAGAATCATTTTGGACGGCAACGGTAAAGCTTTGGGACTGCGAGACCTGGACGCTTGCGCTGGAGGTTGTGAACACAACGGCGATGGGTGACTGGGCCGTTCGAGTGCTGACCACGCCGGCACAGGAACTGAGCCAAACGGCAGCTAAGGTGACGCCGGCGAACTGAATTGTGCGGCGAAGCCGATGACCAACGACCGCCTGTGCGATCCGCTGAGCCAACAAAAGAGTCGATTTTCTTCCAAACATGTAGGCACCCGTTAAGTTTTTGAAAATAGGATTCCGTAAAGGGAACATCCACTTTCCATCGGCAGGATTCCAAAATGCGGTTCGTTCCTGCGCCAGATGAGCATACGCACAGAGAACGCGCGCTGAATACGGTGCATGAGTACAGTTTTGAACTTGTCCCCTGGTACAGCGAGGCCAAGTCGAGGGATGGGCCTTAAACAGCTCCTAAGAAGCTGAATTCTCGCAGCCGGCCGAGAAGGCAACAATCTGATGACAAGCTAGCGAAGATCAAATTGCTCTTGGCAGTAAGTTCGATGGTCTTACCGCGTTTGTCCTCGGTGAACGCAGGGAAGGGCACAGTGCTAAGCGTTTCCGCAACGGGCTCTGAACGGCCCGGTAACGTACTAATCAGCTGTGATCAATGAGCCTCCGCGCCGCCGCGGAGTTTCGGAAGGTCTATTTTTCCAACCCGGGAGGGCCCTCTAAGCGCCTCTGGGCTGGTTCCGTGATCGAGCAGATATTAGGGGCTTCGCTAAGGAGCTCCCTCAGTGGAAAAAATTCAGGGCGGACAAAGGCGAACGCTAGGGCGGGAAGGTGTAGAGACACGAGCGGGCGACGACATGGAACATAGCCGCGCTGAGACATACACAGAATGCCTTCGTTTGGCGAAGACGCATTTCGGCCTCCAGGTTAAGCGCAAAGAAAGCATGAAAGAGTTTAAAGGCCCGAAAAGCAATCAAGAGGAAGCGCTCGGTGGCGCTCGATAGTTCTCTAACAAGCATTGCGTTCACCATCTTTGAGAATTACCATTGCGTGTTTTTCGCGCCACCGAAAGGAAGTTTAGGAGAGGAGCACCGCTCACTGGCACAGTTGTAAGTCTTGTTATTTCAGTTTTTTCCGAAATCCATACACTCCAACTCGAGTGCCGAGGGCCGACCCTGGAACCCGGTTTGCCCTTGAGGACAGTGAAGGGTCCTATAAACGCACCTGCCCTCTTTTTCGTCGGATGTCCAGTTACCCCCTTGAGTGCCTGGCAGTAGCTTTGGTGTGCGTGGGTACGCGCTCGACCGCAACTTCGGTGCATCCATCGACATCCTGGGGAAGAAAAAAATGTCCACAATAATTCGTTCCACAGCGAATTCGCAAGAAACTCACTGGTGCGTTGTTGTATTTTGCGCCCTTGTAATTGCCAGCATGACTTTGGCGGGATGCGCAGGCGTGGTTCAGTCTAAGGGCGTCACTGATCCCTCCACGCCAAGCATTACGAGCTTAAGTCCGACTTCGGGAGCGGTAGGGTCGTCTGTGACGATCACAGGCGCGAACTTTGGAGCCACGCAAGGAACGAGCACAGTGCAGTTCAACGGGATCGCCGCGACGCCGACGAGTTGGAGCGCGACGAGCATCGTAGCACCGGTGCCAACGGGCGCGACCACTGGGAATGTCGTGGTGACGGTGGGTGGCGTGGCCAGCAACGGCGTGAGCTTCACGGTAACGGTTGCGGCGCCGAGCATCACGAGCTTGAATCCGACCTCGGGATTGGTCGGTGCGTCGGTGACGATCACAGGCGCGAACTTTGGAGCCACGCAAGGGACAAGCACAGTCAAGTTCAACGGGACGACGGCGACGCCGACGAGTTGGAGCGCGACGAGCATCGTGGCACCGGTGCCTACGGGAGCGACCACTGGTAATGTCGTGGTGACGGTGGGTGGCGTAGCCAGCAACGGTGTGAGCTTCACGGTAACGGTTGCGGCGCCGAGCATTACCAGCTTGAGCCCGACCTCGGGACTGGTCGGTGCGTCGGTGACGATTACGGGCGCGAACTTCGGAGCCACGCAGGGAACGAGCACAGTGCAGTTCAACGGGATCGCCGCGACGCCGACGAGTTGGAGCGCGACGAGCATCGTCGTGCCGGTGCCTACGGGCGCGACAACGGGGAACGTGGTGGTGACGGTGGGTGGCGTAGCCAGCAACGGTGTGAGCTTCACGGTTACGGTTGTGGCGCCAAGCATCACCAGCTTGAATCCGACTTCGGGAGCGGTAGGGTCGTCGGTGACGATTACGGGGACGAACTTTGGAGCCACGCAAGGGACAAGCACAGTCAAGTTCAACGGGACGGCGGCGACGCCGACGAGTTGGAGCGCGACGAGCATCGTCGTGCCGGTGCCTACGGGCGCGACAACGGGGAACGTGG
>Ga0326727_10002017_pt1 | contig 71811 bp, 46 predicted proteins | sample MB2enrmetagenome_FD_207643 | JGI IMG/M metagenome (GOLD analysis project Ga0326727, IMG submission 207643) | Lab enriched peat soil microbial communities from McLean, Ithaca, NY, United States - MB29MY | ecosystem: Environmental > Terrestrial > Soil > Wetlands > Peat | place: USA: New York... | reverse complement strand
CGGAGACGGTGCTGACTACAGCAGGATTTCAAGTGGAGAGTCCGCGGGAGCACATCTGCTGCGGAAGGCCGCTCTACGATTTTGGATTTCTCGACCACGCGCGAGGTTATCTCGGGCATGTGCTGGAGCGCGTGGCTCAGGAGATCGATGCGGGTTTGCCGTTCATTTTTCTTGAGCCGAGCTGCGCCAGCGTGTTCAAGGATGAGCTGCTGGAGTTCTTCCCTAAGGACGATCGGGCAAAGCGGCTGAGCGAGCAGGTGTGGCTGCTGGCCGACTGGCTTGAGGCGGCTGCGCCGGGGTGGGTGCCGGGGCGGCTGGAGGGTGGTCATGTGCTGGTGCACGGTCATTGCCATCACAAGGCTGTCTTTGGTGGGCCGGCGAGCGAGATCGCGCTACTGCGTCGTGCGGGCGCGAAGGTCGAGGCGATCAAGGCGGGATGCTGCGGCATGGCGGGTCCGTTCGGGTTCGAGGCGGAGAAGTTTGAAGTCTCGAAGACGATCGCCAGCGACGGGCTGATGCAGGCGGTGGAGTCTGCGGGGCCGATGACGGTGCTGGTGGCGGATGGGTTCAGTTGCCGCGAGCAGATCCAGCAACTCGGGCAAAAGCAGGCACTGCATTTTGCGGAGGTGCTGGCGCGGAGCTGCGGGTGAGTGGGGTAGAGGCCAGATTTCAGCTATCGGCCCTTAGGTTGCAGCGATTAACTGCGTCGTGGCGATTTTGGGGTACTTAGAACCAGTGATCGTGCATCCGCCGGAGAAGTTCCGTTGTGATGGGGTATTTGGATTTCGATGCAATGATGGAGTCGATGACGACCGCCATCGCAGCATCTGGTGTCTGACTTGCATGCGGTGTGGTTCAGCGGCTTTCATGAGCCTGCGCTACCATGGAAAAGAAACCGAGGAACGCATGTTTGTTGTGGTGTGGCAGTTTGAGATTGCCGAGGAGAAGATCTCCGACTTCGAGGCCGCGTACGGGCCGGAGGGGAACTGGGCGCAGTTGTTTCGCACTTCGCCGGATTACCTTGGGACCGAGCTGCTGCGCGATGCGTATATCTCGGGGTCATACCTGACGATCGATCGGTGGGCGAGCGAGGAAGCGTTCCGGAGTTTTCGGAAGGAGAACGATGCCGCGTACGAGGCGCTGGACCGGGCGTGCGATGCGCTGACTTCGCGTGAGACGCGGATCGGGGCGTACACGGTTTAGGCACGGAAGGTTCGGGCCGGCTCTCCAGGATGACCGGTAATCGTGATGGCGGCTACAGGGGTGCCAAGATCTTCACCTTTTCTTCGCTTTTTGTGTATCTATTGAGCGTCGCAAACTGCTACAATCCGTTCGAAATCCAAATAGCCGCCGCGTGTTTTCTGTGGTTTCCAACAATCCGCGCCAGGCGAGTATTTATCGAGGAGAACTACCCATGCCTATCGCCGATGAGCGCGCAAAAGCCGTTGAATTAGCCCTTTCACAGATCGAAAAGCAGTTTGGAAAGGGGTCGATTGTCCGCCTTGGGTCGCGGGAAGCCCTGCTGCCGATTTCCGTAATCTCGACGGGATCGATCAGTTTTGACGCGGCGCTTGGGGTGGGCGGCATTCCGCGGGGCCGGGTGACCGAGGTCTTCGGGCCGGAATCGTCGGGCAAAACGACAATTACGCTCCAGGTCATCGCTGAAGCGCAGCGGGCCGGCGGGCTGGCGGCGTTTGTGGATGCCGAGCACGCGCTCGATCCGGGGTACGCCAAGAAGCTTGGGGTGGACGTCGATAATCTGCTGGTTTCGCAGCCGGACTCGGGCGAGCAGGCTCTGGAGATCACCGAGGCGCTGGTTCGTTCGGGAGCCATTGACGTGCTGGTGGTGGACTCGGTGGCGGCACTGGTTCCGAAGGCTGAGCTGGACGGCGAGATGGGCGATTCGCACGTGGGACTGCAGGCGCGGTTGATGTCGCAGGCACTTCGGAAACTGACGGGAACGGTTTCGAAGTCGCGCACGGCGCTGATTTTCATCAACCAGATCCGCGAGAAGATCGGGGTGATGTTCGGGAATCCGGAGACGACGACGGGCGGACGGGCGCTGAAGTTCTACTCGTCGGTGCGCGTGGATATCCGGCGCATTGCGGCGATCAAGGAAGGCGACACGGTCACCGGCAACCGGACCAAGGTGAAGATTGTGAAGAACAAGGTTGCCGCGCCGTTCCGCGAAGCCGAGTTCGACATCCTGTATGGCGAGGGAATCAGCCGGGAGGGCGATGTGCTGGACCTGGCGGTGGCCAACAACATCGTGGAGAAGTCGGGCGCGTGGTACAGCTATGCCGGCGAGCGGATCGGACAGGGACGCGAGAATACGCGCAACTTCCTGAAGGAGAACAAGGACATTTTCGCGAAGATGGACACCGAGGTGCGCAAGAAGCTGAACATTGCCGGTGCAGCCAATGCGGAGGTGCCGGAGGTTCCGGCGACCGGCCATGCCGAGGCCAAAGAGGCGGTTCGCGTTCGCCGGGGATAAGCAGAGGCTGCGGAGTAATAGACGCCAAGCGAATCGTGGAAGGAAGCGCCCCCCCGGGGGCTAAAAGCCCTCATTGAATTTGCGACGTTTACGGCACGGCTGAAGATCACCCCAGCGATATGGACCCGTCGTCGGGGACCCCTGAGGCCATGCCCTGTTACAAAACCCGTCGCGCAAGGGTTTTTCCGCAAGCTGTGATGTCGTGTCGTGATACAAACCAATCGAGCGGCGATTCGTCAGACTCTGCCTGGGGCTCCAGGAACTGCGGCCATCAGAATCGCGTAGATGTTTTCGAGGTCGGTACGAGGGCAGGCTAAGTTTGTCTGATAGACGGACGATTCTGTCACCTTGCTCGTGCTTTAATTCTTTTGAAGCGCATGCATACTCTTCGACGAGTGGCGAGGCAGCTTTTCCTGCCGGCGGTTTTCTGCGGGCTGGTTGTCGGCTGCGGGAGTACGCTGCAGCTGATGGCGCAGCAGGCTGGGACGTCTGCCGCTACGGCCGGGAATACTCAAGTGCCGGCACCGGTTGCCGGTGTTCGCACCATTGCCAGACTCGAAGGGCAGTGGCGTTTCCACACCGGGGATGATCCGGCGTGGGCAGATCCCGGGTTCAACGATTCAAATTGGCAGACGATCAACCTGAACCAGTCGCTGGCGGAGCAGGGAATCGATACGTATACGGGCTATGCCTGGTACCGGTTGAGGATCTCGCCGCAGCAGTTTGCAGAGCTTGCTGCTGAGGGACAGAAGTTCGCCATTCTGGTGACGGGCAACTCGGTGGGACAGCTTGCGGCGTACGTGAATGGGTACGAGTCTGGCCACACGCGAGGGATGACGGACAGTCCTTCGGAATATCAGTCGCCTCCGTTTGTGGTGCAGATACCGGGGGCTGGCTCGGGGCCGACGGTGATTGCGATCCGAACCTGGGCGGGGCCGTCGACTCCCATTAGCAATGGGCTGCTCCGGAGGGTTGAACTGGGAGCAGAGAGCGATATTGCCGAACGGCGCGAACTGGCCATCGGTCACCAGTGGAATGAGTACGTCAGCTCGGCGCTGGTGGTCACCTTTCTTTTTATTTGTGTGGCGGTGCTCGGTGGGTTTCTCTATCTTGCCCAGCGGCATCATCCCGAGTACCTGTGGCTTGCGCTGCTGTGTTTGTCGGTGGCGGCGTTAGGGACGGCGGATGCCGCATTCGGGCTGGCGATCGTGCCGGTGTCGGTGTACCGCATCTGCACCATGTTCACCAGCCGAATCTTCATGGCCATCACGCTGGAGTTTGTTCTCCACTTCACGGGGACGAAGTCGCGCCGCGTTGTGCGCGTAGTGCAGGTCGGCGTGCTGGCGACGCCGTTTGTGTACTTTGTCCGGCTGGTGATGATGTACGAGACTCTGTCGGTTACGGAGGAGGTTCTGTTCTGCGGACTGGTGGTGGTGCTGCTGTTCCGCGCATGGCGCCACGGACGGCGCGAAGCGGGAGTGATGCTGCTGCCGTTTTTCCTGGCGGCGACGGCGGGCTCGGCGGACACGGTGCTGGATTTTGCGGCGTCGCGGCATTGGCTGCCGGAACAGTTTGCCTCGCACCGCTTCTACCTGGGGCCGATTGAATTCGGCACGGGAACAGTAGCGTACACGGTGTTTCTGGGCAGCCTGATCGCGGTAATCCTCTATCGCTTTGTGCGGATCAGCCAGGAGGAGCAGCGGTCAGCGGCGGAGATTGCGGCGGCGCGGAGCGTGCAGGCGCTGCTGATTCCCACGCAGCTTCCGTCGAACCGCAACTTCATGCTGGAGAGCGCGTACCTGCCGGTGAACGGGGTGGGAGGAGACTTCTTCCAGGTGCTGCCGTTGAAGGACGACTCGCTGCTGATTGTGGTGGGGGACGTGAGCGGGAAGGGGCTGCAGGCTGCGATGAATTCGAGCACACTGGTGGGGGCGCTGCGCAATGAGCTATCGCATGATCCCGCGACGGTGCTGACGCATTTGAATCATGTGCTGATCGGGGCGGTAGCGTCGCCGGGGACAGCGGTGAAAGAGCTTGATTGTGCACCGTGTTTTGCGACTTGCCTGTGCGCGCGGATCTATCCAGACGGGACGACGACGATTGCCAATGCGGGGCACCTGAGTCCTTACCGGGATGGGCGGGAAGTTCAGCTGATGCCGAACCTGCCGCTGGGAGTGATCGCCGAGGCGCAGTATGAGCAGACGACGTTTCATCTGAATCGCGGGGACCGGCTGGTGTTTCTTTCCGATGGCGTGGTGGAGGCGCAGAATGCTGCGGGCGAGTTGTTCGGGTTCGAGCGGACGCAGCAGGTGAGCAATGAGTCGCCGCGATACATTGCGCAGACGGCGCAGCGATTCGGGCAGACGGACGATATCACTGTGGTTTCGCTTTACCTGGCGTCGAAGACGGCGCAACCGAGCAGCGAGGAGCTGGCGTACAGCCGGTGAGTCTGCGGTTCGTTCCGGGCCTAATAAGACCGGGAGTTCCCCGGTGCTTCGCCGGGGAGGCAGTAGACGTTTGATATTTCCGGGAGTGGTCGTTGTGCTTTTGCACGCGGGGGTGTGTGCGGCGAGACATCCCGCAGGGGCTAAAGCCCCATGATTCTCAGGCTGTTTTCGGCAGGACTGAAGTGGTGCCCAGTTACAAAGCCCCAGCTAATTCCCCGCTGAAACACTCTGAACGCATCTGGCTAGCAACCCCCTCCCACGTTTGACATCGCCGGAAATACCGTAGAATCAAACCGGAGCAGACTCGATGAGCGTGAAGGCCCTTTATCCCGGGACGTTCGACCCACCGACGAACGGACACATCGATCTGATCCAGCGCGGGTCAAAGCTCTTTGAGCACCTTACGGTCGGCATTCTAATGAACCCGATCAAGAACCCGCTGTTCACCGTGGAAGAGCGTGCGGAGATGCTGCGCGAGTCGACGGCTGCGCTGGGCAATGTGAGCGTGGCGACGTTTGACGGGTTGATGGTGGATTTTGCACGCCAGCTTGGCGCCACCGCGGTGTTGCGAGGGATTCGCGCCATCTCCGACTACGAGCACGAATTCCAGATGGCGTTAATGAATCGACGTCTTGCGCCCGAGATTGAGACCGTATTTTTACAGCCGGCGGGCAGATACTCATTTGTGAGTTCGCGGATGCTGAAGGAAGTGTTCAGCTTTGGCGGCGAAGTCGCCGGGCTGGTTCCCCCAAACGTTCTCAAGCGCCTGCGCAGCCGCATTAGCGCGGGCTGAACCATTCAAGCTGCGCGCGGGGCGCAGGAGGTTCAGTTTGTCGGACTTCGTTGCACTCAACCCCTCCTCGATTCATCGTGAGATCAGGAACACGCTTTTCGGCGACGTGGCGCTGGCCGAACTGGTGCGGGCGCATCCAAAGGTCGCGCTGGCAGAGCCATGGGCCTCGTTCCTGAGGGCGCGGGACTTGCGGGACGCGGGTGACCAGTCTGCAGCCTGTAAGGCAGTGCGGCAGATCCTGGAGATGCCGGACCTGGAGACGCGCGTTTGTCTGCAGGCGTGGCACACGCTGCGGGAGTTGGGAGAAAAACCGCCTCAGGAAAAGGCGAAAGATGTGCTTGGGGTGGTGGTTGAAGTCGGCATGCCGAAGGGGCTCGACATTGTGGCTGCGTACCGGGATCACCGGGCGCGGTACTTCAATTACAGCGGAGCCGGGGTGCTGTGGGAGCGGCGGGACGATTCGCTGGATGCGCTGATTGACGAGTTGCTGCAGGCGGGGACCGTGGTGGCGCAGGCGATCGGACCGTGGATGCAGGCCCGGCCGCCGGAGCCGAAGAACGGCAATGCCCGCATCAATCTGCTCACGCCCAGTGGGCTCCACCTGGGGCAAGGACCGGTGGAGGCGCTGAACCAGGACGCGATGGGCGGGCCGATTCTTTCGGCGGCTTTTGGGTTGATGAAGCGGCTGGTGGAGCTGAAGAGGGAGACGGAGTAAAGACTGCTCCTGGTTTCAAGCTACTAGCTGCCAGATTGTTCGGGAGGTTCGAATCCCGGGTTTCAGAATCGAGACCCTTCGACTGCCTCAGGGCAGGGCTCCACAAGTGGACTAAGACCCGTCTGTGGGGACTTCGCCTCTGGGGTACCCAGTTTCGTGGTTGAGTCGGCTGCTGTGGCGTGGGCCAACGGCCGAGATTACGCACAGGGAGGAACTGGTAAGACGCATGAATAAGGCCTTAGCTTTCACCCTCATGTCCGCATTGTTGATCGGGGCCAGGGTTAGTTCTGCAGCGCAGAATCAGGTTGCTAAACAGAACCAACCCGAGTGTTCGGAAGGTGCAATTTGTTTCTCGGGCGAGTTGTCCGCCGGGCATGAGTTTCACAAAGTGCTCAACAACGAACTGGAACTCGTGCTCGAACCGAGCAAGGTTCTCGATGAGTTTCAGCCGCAGGGCTGGACGATCGAGGTCGTTCCTCGACTGAAGGCGGGTCGTTGCCAAGAATTCGCATCAGTCGTAAACGGGCCATATCGTCAGCACAATGAGCTCTATGTCGATACCAGCTACGGCGTAACTGCAGAGGAGGAGGTTGCCAATTCGCCGCGCGACTTCGGTTTTGTAACTAACTGCAACGACTACTCCACGGAGGCCGACCGGCTTGAAAAGGTGCTTTGGCCCTACATGTTCACCGAGCAGGAAGTGAACAAGGCAATGGCCGAGCTTGGCACCTCGCCGCTGGGCAAGGGCCGCCTCTGGATCACAGGCTCAAGAATCAGCCATGTTGCCGGCACGCCCGACAATAAGCTGGGCAAGATCGAGTGGATGCAGTTCGCCGTTGAAATCCGCCTGCCAGATACGCGGCCGTCTTCACCCGCGCAATCTATTCAGCCTCAGCCAGGACCCGCCCTAAATAAAAGACCATAGATAAATCCGCCCAAGCTCCCCGCCGCCCGGCGCCTAGCCGACACCCAAAACCGTCTCGACCTTTTGGGAGTCACTTCCGGCAAGCTGTGAAGCCGTGCCTCTTCAACGCAGGGTGTTGTCCGGATTCAGGCATGTTGCTCTCCACCCTAGCTCCACCACCCCGCCTATAATGACCCATCGGCGGGGACCCCGGTATGCGCAAGGATGGGGCACCAGGCTCCCTCCTAAAGGAGACTTCATACCGCCTTGAACTGTTGTGACACGGTTTTCTTATGTGAGCCCGAAGGTTCTCATCTAAAGGTGTCATAGATTCATTTCTTGACTCGCCATACAGTCGTTTGCGTGGCGGGCGGGCTCCAGTGGGAGGCGAGGCCCAGTAGTCAGGCCCGGCCGAGCCGACACGCCAGCCCGCCGCAACACCTCAATGTGTTTTCACAACCACAGCAGACGTCACGATTGCCTCGACGTTGATGCTCAACTTCTGTAAAGATAGGAGCATCATGACTGTTGCTGCTCCTTCGAAGGTCTTTGCCGACCGGATTGGCCGGATTGAGGTCTCTGCAACGATGGCTGTGGCTGCCGAGGCCGCCAAGCTGCGCGCCCAGGGCGCCAACCTGGTGGATTTCGGCGCCGGCGAACCGCACTTTGCCACACCGCGCCACATCAAGGACGCGGCTATCGCGGCTATTGAGGCGAACTTCACCCGCTACACCGTGGTGCCGGGCATTCCGGATGTGCGCAAGGCGATCGTGGAGCGGCATGCGTGCGACTTCGGGTCGGACTATGCCATCGATGAGGCGATCTTCACGACCGGCGGAAAGCTGGCGCTGTTCAACACCATCCAGGTGCTGGTGGATCACGGGGACGAGGTGATTCTGCCGGTTCCCTACTGGGTCAGCTTCAAGGACATCATCCAGTACGCGGGCGGCAAGGTCGTTTTTCTCGAGACGAGCGAGACGGAGAACTTCCGCATCACTGCGGATGCGATCGAGAAGGCGATTACGCCGCGGACGAAGGCGATCATCCTGAACTCGCCGTCGAACCCAGCGGGTTCTGTGATGCCGGCGGAGGATTTGGAGCGGATCGTGCATCTGGCGCATGAGCGCGGGATCTTCCTGCTGCTCGACGAGTGCTACGTGTACCTGAACTACGCGGGGAAGCCGGTTTCAGGCGGGTCGTACACGTGGGCCAAGGAACACATTGTAATTCTTGGATCGCTGTCGAAGACCTACTCGATGACCGGGTGGCGCGCGGGGTATGCGCTGGCGGCGAAGCCGGTGGTGGCGAACCTGAGCAAGCTGCAGTCGCAGTCGACGTCGAATGCGGCGAGCATGGTGCAGAAGGCGGCGATTGCGGCGCTGGCGGGATCGCAGGAGTGCGTGTCGCAGTTCCGAGCGGAGTTCATCGATCTGCGCGACTACATGCTGGCGAAGCTGGCCGAGATTCCGGGAGTGACCTGCACGAAGCCTGAGGGCGCATTCTACGTCTATCCGAATATCTCGGCGTTTCTGGGGAAGGGCGGGATCGGGACGGCGACGGAGCTAGCGACGAAGCTGCTGCACGAAGCGCATGTGGTTACGGTGCCGGGCGAGGCTTTCGGCACGGGCGAGCATATCCGGCTGTCGTACCCCGTGACGAAGCAGAACATCGACGAGGGAACGCGGCGGATGGGTGAGTTCCTGGGGAAGCTCTCCTGAGTCCGACGACAAGATCCAAACGAAAAGGCCCGGGGAGCCGGGCCTTTTTGTTGTGCGCCGTGCATGTTTGACAGCTTGGGCGTGCAAGTCCCCTTCACATCCGGATGGAGGAGAGGTGATAGCAAAGCGTAAGGGCCTGCTCCCCATATCCCGATTGTGCACCGGGATTGAACTGGTTATCGGGCCGGGACTTCGCTGCTCATGACGCCTGCGCCGGGGACGTAGCCGACCTGCCATTGGGCGATGGGGGACTTGTGGCGGCAATCGAGGCAGGTCGTGTTTTCGAAGCGAGCTGAGCATTGCGGGCAGACGCCGCCGGTCTGGAAGGTGTCGAATTGTGTCCCGCAGTGGTTGCAACTCCAGAAGGGGCCGACAGGTGGGGCGGTGTGGCAACTGGGGCAGGCGAATCCCCGGCGGCGAGGCAGCTTCTCCAGGTTACGGAGGGCCTGCGCGGTTTTGAATCCGTTCCAGCAATTCATGCCGGCGTAGGCGGCGATGAGGCCAATCCAGAGGGAGCGCACCATGAGCGCCAGCAGGACCAATCCCGCGACTCCGAAGAAGCCGAGAACGGACGCGACCATCAGGCTGCGGGCGCGGCCCAGCGGATACCACAGCAGCGAACGCAGGATCTGGCCCCCGTCGAGTGGATAGATGGGCAGGATGTTGAACACAAGCAAAACGACGTTGGTCCAGAAGACTGCCTCTATCAGGGAGTAGGCATCGGGCATCGCACTCTGCCAATGCAGAGCGCCGCTGAACGCCCAAATTCCGCCAAGAACAGGGAGCAGCGCCACGTTTACCAGGGGGCCGGCAGCGATGCTCCAGAGTGTTGCGCCGGGGCGTTGGGGCGGGTTCACGTAGGCTACGCCGCCCAGGGGCCAGAGCATGATGGTGTCGGCTGTGCCCCCGACGGAGCGGCAGGCCAGGGCGTGGCCGAACTCATGCATGAGGACAATGATGAAGAGCGACAGGTACTCGATGACGTTCCAGAGCGGGGACGTATAGCTGCCCCTGCGCGCCTGGATCTCGAAGAGGGCGAACAGAAACCACGTCCAGTTGAGGTAGACGGTGATTCCACTGACGCGAAAGATGCGGAAAGAGCCCTGGCCGGCGCCGAACATGCAGTTAGCTTACCTGAAGCGGCTGAAAGACGAAGCCGGAGCGCAGAATTGCGCAACTGAGGTGTGTTTTCGGAGGACGGAGCGTGAGGAACGTCACAGGACAAAGATGCTAACCCCTCTCGACGCACGAATGCCCGGCCCTGCGCCGGCTAACCTAAAGCAAAAAGTATTGCTCATCACTGTGCAAACCTGGCTTCTGTCGAGTAGGATGTGTCTTCCATGCCGAAGTCCATTGATTTTCGTCCAGTTGTTCTTGCCGGCGGCAGCGGGACCCGGTTCTGGCCCCGTTCGCGCCGTGCCCGGGCCAAGCAAGTGCTGGCGCTCGATGGCGAGCGCTCGATGATTCAGCAGACGGTGGAACGCCTGAAGCCTCTTGCTTCGCTTGAAAAGACGTGGGTTATCACAAATGAATACCTTGCGCAGGAGATCGCCGAGCAGCTTACAGGCATTCCGCGCAACCAGATCATCGAGGAGCCGGTGGCGCGCAATACGGCGCCGGCGTGCGGGTTGGCTGCATTCCTGATCGAGCGGCAGAACCCGGAGGCGGTGCTGGGCGTGTTCCCTTCGGATCACGTGATTGCGGACGAACCGCGGTTCCTGAAGGCGCTGCAGAGAGGGATCGCGATTGCGGCGGCCGGGGACAACATGGTGGTGCTGGGAATCGAACCGACCCGGCCCGAGACCGGCTATGGCTACATCGAGACCGGCGAAGACCTCGATGACAGAGGTGCGCTGCGGGTGCGCCGGTTTACGGAGAAGCCGAACCTGAATCGCGCGCAGGAGTTTGTGGCTTCAGGGAATTACTACTGGAACTCGGGTATGTTCCTGTGGTCGGCGAAGACGCTGGCCAACGCGGTCAGGGAGCACATGCCGGATACGGCTCCGCTGCTTGAGAAGATCGCGGCATGCTTTGGGACGCCGGAGTTTGAGGAGGTCTTCCGCGAGCTTTATCCGAAGTGTGAAAACATTTCTGTGGACTACGCGGTGCTGGAGCCGCGCTCGGCGAAGGGCGAGCATTTGTCACACCTCTATTGCGTGCCGGCGGAGTTTACCTGGAACGACCTTGGATCGTGGGCGTCGCTTTATGAGTACCAGATGGAGACGCGGCTGCTTGGCGATGGCGACGGTAATGTGGCCGAGTCGGACGGTCACCTGACGATCGAGGCCGGCAACAACTACATCTACAGCCCGAAGAAGTTTGTGGCGCTGGTAGGTGTTGAAAACCTTGTCATTGTGGATACCGAGGATGCGCTGCTGATTGTGCATCGCGACCACTCGCAGGATGTGGGCAAGGTAGTCAGGGAGTTAGGGCTCTCGGGGCGCGACGAACTGATTTAGGTTTCAGGTTTGGGCTCGGCGCGGGTGAGAGATGGAGTTCACCAAACGTCTCCGCGAAGGTGTGCGCAAAGGCGAGATCACGTGCACGGTCAGGATCTGGACGCGGCCGCATGTGCGCGTGGGCGTCCGCTACCGCATGGGAGAGGGTGAGATCGAGGTGGACTCGATCACGCTGATCGGGTTTCCGGATATCACTCCTGAACTGGCGCGCGAGTCGGGATTTGCCGGTGTCCTGGACCTGCTGAAGGTTGCGAAGCACGGCAGGGGAGACAAGATTTACCTGATTCGTTTCCACTATGTGCCTCCGCGGAAGAAGGCTGCGGGTTGGCGCGCGACGTGAGCAATTCCCATTTGTGCGTCCGAAGCCGAGGGGCGGGTCCGATTATTTAGACTTCTGCAAGGAGAACGATTCAGTTCACAATGCCACATCCACAGATCAAGTTTGGAACTGACGGCTGGCGCGGTATTATTGCCGACGATTTTACGTTTGCCAATGTGCGCACGGCTGCGGCGGCGATTGCCGCCTACATTCATGCGCAGGAAGATCCTGCGAAGGGCCTTTGCATCGCCTACGATACGCGCTTTTTGTCGGGGGCGTTTGCGCGGGCGTGCGCCGAGGTTGTGGCGGCGACCGGAATCAACGTCGCGCTGGCCAATGACATTACGCCGACGCCGGCGCTGAGCTTTGGCGTGCGGGAGCGCGGGGCGGCGGGCGGCATTATGATCACGTCGTCGCACAATCCCGCGCAGTGGAACGGCGTGAAGTACAAGGCGTGGTACGGCGGGTCGGGAAAGCCGTCGATCATTGCGGCGATTGAGAGCTACCTGGGCGAGCCCGCTCCGCAGGCGAAGCAGGCTGCGGAGATCGTGGAGGTCGACTTTCTGCCGTCTTATCTGGAGGCAATTGAGAGCTTCGCGGATCTCGATTTGATTGCGAAGTCTGGAATGAAGTTTGCAATCGACTCAATGTATGGCGCGGGGCGCACGATTATTTCGGATATCTTTACGCGCATCGGCGTGGACCATGTGCAGATTCGCGGGAATGTCGATCCGCTGTTTCCGGGGATCAATCCGGAGCCGATTGAGCCGCACATTCGCGCGCTGGGCGAGGCGGTGGTGGAGCACAAGTGCGATGCGGGGCTTTGCACGGACGGCGATGCGGACCGGATTGGCGCGACGGATGAGCATGGGAACTTTGTCGATCCGCACAAGATTTTTTCGGTGCTGCTGAGCTGGGTGCTGCGGCGCAAGGGGTGGCCGGGGGCCGTGACGCGTGCGTTCAACACGACGAAGATGATCGATCGGATTGCGAAGAAGCATGGGCGCGAGCTGATCGAGCACGGGATCGGGTTCAAGTTTGTGTGCGACTACATGCTGGAGCGCGAGATCGTGATGGGCGGCGAGGAATCGGGCGGCATCGGGTTCCAGCGGCATCTGCCGGAGCGCGACGGGCTGCTGAATGCGCTGCTGCTGGCGAACGTGATGGCCGAGGAGGGCAAGACACTGGGTGAGCTTGTCGCCGATCTGCAGGCCGAGTACGGCGAGCACCAGTACGGGCGCGTTGATCTGCACATTCCGGACGACCTGAAGAATGCGGCGATTGCGCGGACGCGGGCGCTGCCGGTGGGGGATGCGTCGATTGCGGGGATGCCGATTTTGAAACAAGAGACGCTCGACGGCGTGAAGTTCTTCCTCGATAATCCTGAGGCGAAGACCAAGCCGAATGCTGCGGAGACGTGGATTCTGTTTCGCGCCAGCGGGACGGAGCCGCTGATGCGGGTTTATGCCGAGTCGACGTCGAAGGAAGCTGTGGCGAAGGTGCTGGAGTCAGGTCGGGCGTTCGCACTCGGCAGCTGATTATCTGGCAGCATTGCCGGGAAGATAGTGCACGAACGATTTCCCCGACGGGTAGGATGATTCAGGCGAAGCACTATCACAAAGCCCCTCAAACGTCGGTCCGCGCTCCACCTCCCTCCGCAGGTCGCCGGAGAGTAGAAGGCTCGTGACCGTATAGACACCGGCGTGCCAGGTTTTGTTCCCCTCCAAGGGAAGCCTCACCCCGCGAAAGGAACTCATCTTCATCCATATCTTCGGATTCATGTGGAAGGCGCATGCGATGAAGCTGTGATTGGAAGAAGCAACAGCAGATCCTTCGACTCCCTGCGCTGCGCTCCGGTCGCTCAGGATGACACGCATGGAACGGCGGCAATGGCCACCGTGTTAATATAAATTCTCTTCGGTGAGCCCCTGCGCCGATAACCAACACAAGTTTGTGAAATCGAGTGAAATCGAGAGCCTTCATCTGTCGATGGTTGATTGCTTTGGCGGCCCTGTTCTGTGCCGGAGGTGTCGCAGCGGCATCGCCGACGTCGATTTTTGCGCCAGCCAGCACGCCGGCGCGCGAACTGAATAACCTCTCGATTTTTGTACTCGCGATTACGGGACTGATTTTCGTGGGAGTGAGCGGGCTGCTGGTGTACGCGCTGGTGCGCTACAGGGCGCGAAAAGAGGATGTAACTGAGCCTCCCCAGGTATTCGGGAGCCTGCAGATCGAGCTGTCGTGGACGATCATTCCGATCCTGATCATTGTGGTGCTGTTTCTGACGACGGCGCGGGTGCTCTACAAATTGCAGGATGCTCCCGAGCCAGCTACGGCATTGGACGTCACTGTGGTGGGGCACCAGTTCTGGTGGGAGTTTCGTTATCCGCAATACAACGTGACTACGGCGAATGAGTTGCACGTGCCGGTGAGCAGCACAGCGGCGCCGCGGCCGACGTTTATGAAGCTGACATCGGCAGATGTCATGCACAGCTTCTGGGTGCCGGAACTGGCGGGCAAGACGGACCTGCTGCCAAATCGAGTGAACGAAATGTGGATCGATCCGCAGAAACCGGGGATGTATGTCGGGCAGTGTGCGCAGTTCTGCGGGTCGGAGCACGCGAAGATGCTGCTGCGCGTTTACGTGGATATGCCGGACCAGTTCGCGCAGTGGATTGCGAATCAGCAGCGGGCGCAACCGGAGTTGATACAGCCGACACCGGCGGCGCAAGACCCAAGCGAGGAAAGCGCGCCAAATGCTGGGAATGCAGGGATTGTGCGTGCGGCTGCGAGCCGCATTCCGCCGAACTCGCCTGCGACGCGCGGGAATATTGTCGCGGTGAGCGGGGAGGAATCGCAGGAGATTTCGGCGCAGGCGGGGCAGTATGTGTTTGAGCACGAGGCGTGCATCAGTTGCCACACGGTGGCGGGGACGGTGGCCACGGGACGTTATGGGCCGGACCTGACACACCTGATGAGCCGCGAGACGCTGGCGTCTGGCGCTGCGCCGAATACGCGCGAGAACCTTCTTGCATGGATAGGAGATCCGAACCAGATCAAGCCGGGGTCGCTGATGCCGGCGATGCATTTGAGTGACAGACAGAACGAACAGATCACGGCGTACTTGCTCACGTTGAAATAACGACTGCGGGAGCGGCACATGGGCGCAGAAAGCATGCCGACAGTACCGGGAATCGAAGCAGGCCTTGACCGAACGTCTGGCTCGACGAGGACGGGCACGTACCTGGAGATTGTTCACAGCTGGATTGTGACGGTCGATCACAAGCGGCTGGGCATTCTCTACATCTGCTACGCGCTGGTGTTTTTGCTTGTGGCGGGCGTTGAAGCGCTGATGATTCGCGTGCAACTCTTCTTTCCGCATAACAACTTTGTTTCGCCTTTCTCATTCAATCGGCTGTTCACGATGCACGGGACCACGATGGTGTTCCTGGTGGGGATGCCGATCCTGTTCGGGTTTGGCAATTATCTTGTGCCGCTGATGATTGGGGCGCGGGATATGGCGTTTCCGCGGCTCAACGCGTTCAGCTTCTGGATCAGCGCATTTGCGGGGTTGCTGCTTTACTACAGCTTTATTGGAGGGGTGGGGCTGGCGGGGGCGGGATCGGCGCCGGATGTAGCGTGGTTTGCGTATGCGCCGCTAACGGAGCGCGCATTTTCACCGGGGCACACGGTTGACTACTGGGCGGTGGCGCTCGTGGCGAGCGGAATTGGAAGCATTGGGACGGCGATCAACATTATCGCCACGGTGTTCTGCATGCGCTGCAAGGGGATGACGCTGTTCCGGATGCCGCTGCTGCCGTGGCTCTATGCGACGACTGCGTTTCTGGTGCTGGTGGCGGTGAGTCCGCTGACGGCGGCGCAGGCGATGCTGATGATCGATCGCTACCTGGGCGGCCACTTTTTCGATACGCAGGCTGGCGGGTCGGCGATCTTGTGGGCGCACTTCTTCTGGATATTCGGGCATCCGGAGGTTTATGTACTGGTGCTGCCAGTGTTCGCGTTTGCGAACGAGATCATCCCGGTGTTTTCGCGCAAGGCGATTTTTGGTTATGCGGCGATGGTGGCGGCTTCGGTGGGGATCGGGTTCATCAGCCTCGGCGTGTGGGCGCACCACATGTTCACGATCGGGATGACGTCATTCGGGAATGCGTTCTTCACGCTCTCGACGATGCTGGTTTCGATTCCAACGGGGATCAAGACGTTCAACTGGCTGGCGACGATCTGGGGCGGAAAGATCCGATTCGCGACTCCGATGCTGTTCTCGGTGGCGTTCCTCTTCCAGTGGGTCATTGCCGGGCTGACGGGCATCATGCTGTCGATTTCGGCGTGGAACTGGCAGTTGCACAACTCCTATTTTGTCGTGGCGCATTTTCACTACGTGCTGGTGGGCGCGATTGTCTTCATGATTTTTGCGGCCATTTATTACTGGTATCCGAAGATCACGGGGCGGATGCTGAATGAGCGGCTGGGAAAGTGGCACTTCTGGCTGATGGTGATCGGATTTCACATGACGTTCGACGTGATGCACTTTCCGGGATTGCTGGGAATGCCGCGGCAGATCTTCACTTATGAGCCCGATCGCGGATGGACGCTGCTGAACCAGATTATTTCGGTGGGCGGTTTTATCCAGGGCATTGCGGTGCTGGTTTTTGTGTACAACATGGTGCACTCGTATTTTCGCGGGAAGGAAGCGGGGCCTGATCCGTGGGATGCGTGGACGCTGGAGTGGTCGACGACGTCGCCGCCACCTGATTACAACTTCGTCGTTGATCCGGTAGTGGCGAGCCGGCGGCCGTTGTGGGATTTGAAGCATCCGGAAGATCCGGACTCGGCGTTTGAGTGAGGAGAGCGATGGCGACTGTTCCGCTGGAGCACGTGATGAACGAGGGCACATGGAAGCTGCCTTCGCGCGGCGTTGTAGCCATGGCGAGCCTGATCACGGCGGAGGCGTCAATCTTCACGATCTTCGTGGTGGCGTATTTGTATTACATCGGGCGCGATGTGAGCGGGCCGACGCCGAAGGAGGTTCTGGAGATTCCGTACTTCGGCACGGTGTGCCTGCTGTCGAGCAGCGGATTCATCATGCTGGCAGAGCGCGCGATTGAACATGCGCGGATGGCGGCATTCCGCCTCTGGTGGAGTGTGACGATTCTGCTGGGTGCGACCTTCCTCGTGGACACCGGGATGGAGTGGGAGAAGCTGATCGTTCACGATCACCTGACGATTCGTACGAATCTGTTTGGTACGACGTTCTATTCGCTTGTTGGCCTGCATGCTTCGCACGTGGTGGTGGGCTTGTTGATGATGTTGATCACGCTGGTGTTTGCGTTGACCGGACATGTGCGGGTGGAGCATGCAGAACGCGTAAAGGTGTTGGCGATGTATTGGCACTTTGTGGATGCGGTGTGGGTGGTGGTGTTTACGGTGGTTTACGTGGTGGGCAGATGACGGACATTCGGACACAGGCTCAGTCGGCGGAACATGGCGGCACGCTGCGCACGCGTTCGATTCATCTGCCGGCGCCGACGGCGTGGCCGTTCCTGATGGCGCTGGGGCTGACGCTGGTGTTTGCGTCGCTGGTGACGAGTGCGGGACTGGGCATTCTGGGCGCGATCCTGACGGTGGTTTCAATCGTGGGGTGGTTCCGCGCGGTGCTTCCACACGAGGCGCACGAGGATGTCGCGGTTACAGACGAGGAGGTGGTGATTGTGCCATCGGCCGAGAGAGTGGCGCGGATCGAAGTGGGAGAGACGCATCGCGCGCAGTTGCCTCTCGAAACATTTCCGATATCGAGCGGACTTATCGGAGGGATTGCCGGCGGAATTGCGATGGTGATCCCCGCGGAGATTTACGGGATCCTTCGCTTTCACAGCATCTGGTACGTGGTGAACCTGCTGGGTGGAGCCGGCGTGGGGAACTGGGTGAATCCGACGGTGGAGCAGATGAGCCAATTCAGGCTTAGCGCGTTCATCACGGCCAACATCATTCAGGGAGCGACGACGCTGCTGGTGGGATTGCTGTATGGAGCGATGCTGCCGATATGGCCGAAGCATCCGATTCTGCTGGGCGGAATCATCGCGCCGGCCGCATGGACGGGACTGTTGCACAGCGTGCTGGGAATTGTGAATCCGTTCCTGGAGCAGCACATTGACTGGTGGTCGTTCGCGGCAGCACAGGTGGTTTTCGGGCTGGTAGCCGGTTATGTGGTGACGAAGTACGGGAAGATCCAACGGCTGCGACAGGTTCCGCTCGCGGTGCGACTTGGACTGGAGACGCCGGGCTTGATGGGTGAACACGAAGAGGAAGAGCGCAAGCAATGAGGAAGGCGCGGACACTGGCCGGATTGTGCGCGCTGGCGCTGGCAGGCTGCAATCTGCCCGGGAAGCCAAAACCTGGTCCGGAGGTGCCGCGACCGGAAGAAGTGATGTCGTTTGAGAAGTTGTACGGAGACAACTGTGCGGGGTGTCACGGGGCCAACGGAGAGAATGGCGCGGCAACCGATCTTGCCAATCCGGAGTATGAGGCGCTGATCGACGATGCGTCATTGCGCGAGGTTATTGCAAAGGGAGAGAAGGGAGTGCCGATGCCGGCATTCGCAGTGGAAAGCGGAGGCACGCTTACGGATCAGCAGATCGAGGCGCTGGTCGAGGGAATGCGCGCGCGATGGCGGAAGGGAGATCCATTTAGCGGGCAGACACCGCCGCCGTACAAGGCGACGCGAACGGGCGATCCGGCGAAGGGAGAGGCTGTTTACGCGCAGGCGTGCGCGCAATGTCATGGATCGAGTGCGCAAAAGCCGGGGAATGCGGGATCGATCCTGGATGGTTCGTTCCTCGCGCTGATCAATGAGCAGACGGTGCGCACGACGATTGTTGCCGGGAGGCCGGATATTGGTGAGCCGGACTGGCGTGGGCATATCGCCGGGCGCGCGATGACGGATGACGAGGTCACGAATGTGAGCGCGTGGCTGATGGCGCAGAAGCCGCTCAATCCGGGGCAGCCGTATCCGAGTGAGGGCCCGACATCGGAGAAGCCGGGCGAGCAGCAGCCTTCGGCAGTGAAACGCTGATCGAGATGTACGCGAGCAGGAGACGCAATGGACGAGAAACTTCCACCGCCGGGCTCTGAGGAGCAACAGCAGCGCCTGGAACAAGAGCGCGTGTCGCGACGGACTTTCATGATGAATGTGGGGATTGCGCTGAATGCCGCGGTAGCGCTGGTGATCGCGACGCCGGTGGTGGCTTACCTGCTGGGGCCGGTACTGCGGCGCAAGGATTATCTGGAGTGGGTCGTGGTCGGGAATGTGAGCGAATTTCCGCCGGGTGAGACGAAACTCGTCACGTTCACGAATCCGTTTTCGGAGCCGTGGGATGGTGCGTCGGCGAAGGTTCCTGCGTACGTGCGGTGTTCGGCGCAGGGTGAGTTTACAGTGTTTGCAATCAACTGTGCGCACCTGGGCTGCCCGGTGCGGTGGTTTTCGGAGTCGCAGTTGTTTATGTGTCCGTGTCACGGCGGCGTGTACTACGCGGATGGTAGCCGCGCCTCGGGACCGCCGGAGCGGGGGCTGTTTACGTATGAACGGAAGGTCGAGGGGGGAAAGCTCCTGATCAAAGCGGGGCAGTTGCCCACGCTGGGGAATCGCGCGAGTGTGGGGCCGTGTCCTTCGCTTGCGTCGCCGAGCGCACCGCAACTTGTTTCAAGGATTGAATCATGCACTCGCACAAAGGACCCTGGTACAAACGCGTCTACGATTGGCTAGAACGGCGCGTACAACTCGAAGGTCCGGTGAAGGACGCGGTGCTGCACCCGGTGCCGCGAAGCACTGCGAGCTGGTGGTATGTCTTCGGCAGCGCCAGCCTGGTGCTGCTGATTCTGCAGGTGGTGACGGGCATTCTGCTGGCAGTGGTGTATGAGCCCTCGGCCGCGCATGCATGGAATTCGCTCCAGACGTTGAATCACGTACTGCCATTGGGCTGGTTTTTGCGCGCGATGCATGGATGGGGATCGAACTTCATGGTGGCGGTCGTCCTCATTCATATGACGCAGGTGTTTCTGTTTGGGGCGTACAAGTATCCGCGCGAGCTGACGTGGATTGCGGGCGTGTTCATGCTGCTGATGACGCTGGGCATGGCATTCACGGGGCAGGTGCTGCGCTGGGATCAGGATGCGTATTGGGGGCTGGGCATCGGCGCGTCGATCATAGGACGCGTGCCGTGGGTCGGCGGACAACTGGTGCACTTGATGCTGGGGGGTCCGATGATCAACGGTGCAACGCTGACGCGATTTTTCACGCTGCACGTTTTTGTAATTCCGGGGACGCTGCTGATGTTTACCGCGCTGCATGTGTGGATGGTGGTGAAGCTCGGCATCAACGAGTGGCCGATGCCCGGGCGCATCGTGCGGCGCGAGACGTACATCGAGGAGTACAACGAACTGGCGCACAAGGATGGGATTCCGTTTGTGCCGGGCGCGGTATGGAAGGACCTGTTCTTCTCGGCGGCGATTCTGTTTGCGGTGACGGTGTGTGCGGCGGCGTTCGGGCCGATTGGACCAAAAGGCGTGCCGGATCCAACGATCATCGTCACGGTTCCCAAGCCGGATTTCTTCTTTCTGTGGATATACACGGTTCTGTCGTTTCTGCCGCCGGAGATGGAGACGCCGGTCATGCTGATTGCGCCGGTGATTGCGATTGCGGTGCTGGTTGCGCTTCCGCTGGTTGCGGGCGTGGGCGAGAAGAGCTGGTGGCGACGGCCAGTGGCCGTGTTCTCAGTGATGTTCATCGCGGTGTGTTGGGGCGTGTGCACGAATCTTGGGACGTATACGCCCTGGAGCCCGGTGATGAATGCATGGAGCGGCGCGGTGGTGCCGGTGGGATTGCTGCGGAGTCGCACGCCGCTGGAGCGGCAGGGAGCGAATGTCTTCCAGGAGAAGCAGTGCCGGAATTGCCATGCACTTGGCGGGCATGGCGGCGAGCGCGGACCAGCGCTGGACGATGTGGCGACGCGGCTGACGGAGGATCAGTTGTATCGGCAGGTGCTGCTGGGGGGCGGCAATATGCCGGCGTATGGCAGTGCGCTTTCGCCTGCGGAGACTACGGCGCTGGTGCGTTTTCTTGAGACGCTGCACCCGAGTTATCAGCCCGCTTCAGCCGATGCGTCGCGACATGTGGTGGGGCAGGGCGGAGTGCCGGGCAACTCGACAGTGGAGCGCGGAGGGGGACAGACCCAGACGCGATGATGCTGTGTCTTGTCTTGATTGATGAAGGTGCGAGCGGCACGCCGACGATGGGAGAGCTGCTGCGTACATGGTCATTTCCGTTGGCGCCGCTAATTACGCTGCCGGTCGCGATGGTCCTGTATCTGCGGGGATGGCGGGCGGCGCGGGTTACGAGAGGGCGCGAGCTGCAAGCTTGGCGTGCGGCGTGCTTTGCCGGTGGAGTGATTGCGCTTTGGGGTGCACTGGCTTCGCCGATTGATGCGCTTGATGATTACCTGCTGACGGCGCACATGATTCAACATTTCATCCTGATGTCGATCGCGCCACTACTGATTGTGCTGGGGGCGCCGGTTGTGCCGATGCTGCGCGGGTTGCCGCGGATTGTGATTTGCAGATTGCGGCCGGTGTTTCGTGCGGGATGGATCAGGGCGGTATTGCATACGGTCACACATCCGGTGTTCGCGTGGATTGCGATGAATGTGGCGTACCTGGGCTGGCACGTTCCGGCGATGTTTGAGCTTACGTTTCGCAGCGAGAGGATCCACGATTTTGAGCACATGTGTTTTTTTGCGACTTCGCTTGCGTTCTGGTGGGTGGTGCTGGCGCCGTGGCCAGCGAAGGCGCGATGGCCCCGCTGGGCGATGATTCTGTATTTGCTGAGCGCTGACGTCCTCAATACAGTGTTGTCGGCGACGCTGGCGTTTGCGGGGCGCGTGCTGTATCCGTCGTACGCGGAGGCGCCGCGAATTTGTTTTCTAAGCCCGCTGAAGGACCAGATCGCGGCGGGCGCGGAGATGTGGGTGCTGAATTCGCTGGTGTTTCTGGTGCCGGCGGTGGCGATCGCGGTGAAGGAGCTTTCGCCGCGGTTTTTGGTGCAGGAGAGTGTTGCACAGGAAGTGCGTGGCGCGATCCGGGGCTGAATCCCCTCTTCTATTTCGGTACATTTATTCAGGGGCCTGAAGGCCCCTGCTCCCTCCATGTGCAGCCGGATCCCAGGTCTCAGAATCGAGACCTGGGGCGCCCATGTACGTGATGAACGCGGCTTCCTCCGGTCGCCAGATACTGCTAACGGTGACTTTGTTCTGCGGTGGCGGCGTCGAGGTTCTTGAGCATGGTGTTGATTTCGGGGTTGGACATGAAGTTCTTCCAGACCAGGCCGGTGCGGTAGTTTTCGATCATTACAACGATCGGCGCCTGGTTGAGGCCCATGTAGATGGGCGAAACCCAGTTTGAGGCCGGATTGATTGCATCGCGCAGGCCGTAGACTCCCCACATGGTGTCGCCGAGGTCGCGGTAGTAGTGCTTGAGTGCGGCCATTGATGATTCAGGCGTGTAGGGAAAGGATGCGAGCGCGCCGGTGGGCGTGATGTTGCCGATGTCGTCTGCCTCGTCGGGCGCCTGGGCGACGTAGCCTTGCGGACCATCGCTGGCGGTGAGTCCCCAGGCATCTGCTCCGTAGCCGGCATAGTGCTTGGGATTTGCGATGGAGTAGGCGCGGTTGATGTTTGCAATGTTGCGATTGTTTTCGAAGTAGGAGCTGGTGAAGCGATCATGAAGGCTGTGCGGGTCGAAGCCCATGAAGGAATAGTGGGTGAAGAAGAGCGGGCCGCCGTGGCCGACACCGACATCGAGCTTGATTCCGTAGTAGGTGTTCCCGTTGGAATAGTGATTTCCGTCCGTGGTTCCGGACCAGCCCTGGCGGTAGTGCTGGGCCGTTTCTGATTGGGATGCCCACCCCGAGTAGTACATGGATGCGGGGACGGGATGCGTGGGCGATGCGATGGCGAGGAGATAAGTGATCATCACCTCGTTGAAGCCGATGAGATTGTGGTGAATCTGGAATGCCCACTCGGGCGACCAGTGCCAGTAGAGAAAATCGCTTTGCGGGGTCTGGCGGTACCAGTCCCACTCGACCGTGTTCCAAAGCTGGGTAATGCGGTTGTAAAGGGACTGCTCGGCAGGATCGGACGAGTGGAAATACTGGCGCGCGGCGAGCAGGCCTTGCATGAGGAACGAGGTTTCGACGATGTCTCCGCCGTTGTCGAGCATGCCGAAGACGGGCATTGTCTGGCCGGTTGAGCCGTTGTTGTAGTGAGACCAGACACCGTGATATCGCTGGGCGTGCTCGAGGAAGTTGACGATCTTTGTGAGGCGCTTTACGCCTTCAGCGCGGGTGATGAAGTGGCGATCGACGCCGACGGTGAGCGCCATGATGCCGAAGCCGCTGGCGCCGGTAGCGACGATGCGGTCATCACCGGGGATGTTCTCGCGAGCCATGCCGGAGTGGGGATCGGCGCCTTCCCAGTAGTAGAGAAAGCAGGCGCGCTGCATCATGGTGAGCAGTTCGTCGTCGCTGAGAGGGCGGGTGGCTGCACCGGCTTCGTTGGATCGCGGAGATTCATCGTAGGTCCAGTCGGCGGCAGCAACTTTGTAGCGCGCGTGAACGCCGGACTTGCCCAGGAAGTCTTCGTAGCGATGAATGCCGGAGATCTGGACACCGATCGGAGTGAAATCGCCACCATCGACGGAGCGGTAGATGATAAAGCGTGCGAGGCCGACAGGCTCGGTGACGTCCCACTCGAGTTCAACGTGACGATCGTAGCCGGTGGCGCGAAGGTTAGCAGGAGCGGGGAGCGCTGCATGTGGGACCGGGTCGTCGGCCACGCGAATTTCATCGACGATGAGCGTGTGGCGGACGTTGTCGGCGCGGCCCTGGTGGAAGGTGAGGCTCTGCAGGTATTCGGGGTGGAACGGATAGATGGACGAGGTGCCGACTTCGGCGAGGGGAATGCGCACCTCGATCCAGCGGCCGGCGGGCACGTCGCCCGTGTATTTGCCGAGGTTGAGCGGCACGCTGAAGCTGGCGGGGAATTCGGCGACCTGGAGGCCTTCGCTAGAGGTGGAGAGAGTGAGCTGGGGCATGTCGGCTGCGGAGATCGCCTTAGGCGCGAAGATCCAGAAATAAAGATTGCGGCCGGAGAGTCCGGGCGCGCGATTGCGGAAGGCGAGTGCGGAGATCTCCGCGTTCCAACCGCCGTCGGGAGCGGATTGCCATTGAACGCGAATGGCGTTTGGGGGCGTGCGGAAGGTGGTGGTTTCCACGGGCAAGCGGCCGTCCTGCTGCTCAATGAAGCTCTGCCCGTTCGCCTGACCGCCGGAGTAGAAATAGGTGTCCCGGTTGATGCTGTTGTCGAAGATGACGTGGCGATAGTAGTCGGCCTGGGCGCAGAGTGGCGCGGGGAGGAGAATGGCTAGGGCGATCAGGGCAATCGAAGCGAGGGCGTGCGAGGTGCGATGCATAGGGTGGTTCATTTCTTTTCCTTGCTTACACTACTTTGCGGCGTCAACACAGGAGAGTTGACAGACGGCGTGCGCGAAGTATCCTGCGGCGGTGGCAAATGCGCGGCCGGCCTGATCCATTCTGGCTGAAGCGGGATCGACGCCTTCGGTGATGATGCCTCCGTCCCAGTCGCTGGCGCGGAGGATCTTGAGCGCCTGGTCGCGACCGGCGGTGAGGAGCAGGTGGTCGGCGATGCTCCAGGAAGTTGTGAAGGGAAGCCGGTAGCTGCCAGGTAATCCGAAAGGCTGGTCTGCATAGGAGTACTGGTAGTTTTTCGAGTGCAGCCACTGGTAGGTGCGAGCGAATATCGGATCCGTTTCAGGAAGGAATCCGAGGGCAGGTAGCTTGAGGAGCGATCCGGGTGGGATCTCGGTGAAGACGAAGTTCTTTCCATCCGTGGCGGAGGCGAAGACAGGGCCGCCGGCGTTGGGGGCAGAGGCGGAGACGCAGTGGGCGAGCACGGCTTCGTGAAGCGCGGCTGCACGACGAGTCATCTCCTGCGAGTCTGCGGGATCATTGAGTAGTTTATAGAGGCCGGCGAGGTCGGTGAGCGCGCGCCAGACCAGCGCGTTGTCGTAGGTGATGAAGGGGAGTTTCTGGAACTCGTCCTGGGAGTCCTGCAACGACGAGTAGAGGCCTGTTGCGGGATCGAAGCGACTGATCAGACCGTCGCGAAGACGGGTGAGCGCTGCCTGGTGCGCGGATAAGAAGGCGGTATCCTTGGTTCGTTTGATGTAGGCCGCGAGAGCCGTGATGGGGGCTGCGGCTTCGTCGAGCTGGAATCCGTCTTCGAGGACCACGCCGTCGATGAATCGGCTGTGCGTGCCGGTGTTGCGGAGTTGGGTGGTGAGGGCGTATTCGAGTGCGTCGCGGGCCATGGGCGGATCGATGTCGAGGAGGCCGGGGAAGCTCCAAAGCATGGCATCGCGATCCCAATAGGCTGCGGAGACGTAGTAGCGAGGACTGCGCGAGGTAACGCCGACAAGCTGCTCGGTATCGATGGTGTGGCCCCAGGCATAAAGTTCGGTGAAGAGGAAGTTGCGGTTCATCAGGAGATCGAGATCCGCCTTGCCGGTGGTGCGCGTGCGGGTGGAGAGCCACGCGGCGGTTTGTTCGATCATGCGCTCGGCGCCGTTGCGGTCGATTTGTTCACGCAGGGCGCGAGCGTTATGAGCGGCGCTGAACTCTTCAATTCCTGCTGCAAGGACGAAGAAGGACTCGACGGACTCTCCGGGGGCGAGGGTTTTGGTCTGGCTTGCGTCTACGGCCGGATTTGCGGTCGTGGGAGGCGTGGTGATGTTGGCTTTGGAGCCGGGATGGAGGAGCGTCCAGGCGAAATCGGTGTCAGTGGTGACGTAGCTGAAAGCTTCAGCCGGATCGACCCATGGCGCGGTTCCGACGGTGCGTTCGCCCCGCAATTCGACGGGCACGTAGGTGACGCGATCGATTGCGCCGAAGACCGCTTTGACGCCCAGGGTGACTTCGACGGACTCTGACTTGCGGTTGGTAAGGGTCATGCGGAGAAACGCGGCGCGCGAATCGGGCGGTGCGCACCAGGTGAGGGTTGCGTCGAGGCCCTCTACGGTGAGGTGCGCAGTGGGAATCCAGTATTCGATGAGCTCCCAGGAGGGGTTGCGGAACTCCAGGGGTTTTCCATTGGCAGTGAAGTAGGGTTGCAGGACGGGACCGCCGTGTTCGCCGCTGACCTGGAGCAGGCCGCGATGGTGCATGGAGAGCACGTTGAAGGTGTTGAGCGAGCCGTCGATGGCGCGGATATCGGGCAGAGATATCCACTGATTACCGGTCGGAAGGACGTCATCGGGATGCAGTGAGATGGGGGTGCGGCGCACGGCTGCCGGAGCAGCGGCGACCGCGAAGAAGACAAATAGCAGAATTGCGGACACCAGCCTGTGAGCGGCGAGATCCTTGCGAAGGAATTGCAGACTTGTAGGCATCACGATTTTCGTCCCAGGGAGCGGAGTTTGGAATCCGTTCTCCGCCGTCAAGGATACAGCGGGAAGCCGGATCGACCCTGTGGAGGGCGTCACCGACGGTGAGGAGGGGGTCCGGGTCCTGGCAATGGGCTAAACTGGGGGGGTGCGCGGGGAGGGTGCGACGCGCAATTAAACGAATTAGTTGAGGCGAAAGAGGGAATGTGCCTCCGCCAACGAGACCCGCGAAAACTTCATTATTGACAGCGGTATAGGTACGGTGGTACCTATAATTCCGTTGCGCAATCGTTTGCGCAAAGTCGTTTCCGTTGGCCGATGAGTTTCCCTGTAACCGATTTTGAGGAGTACGTGATGCAAGAGAATGCTGTACATAGCTCTGCACAGAACCGCCGGGGTTCAAGTGGCACTGTGCAGTTAAGGAGTGGGTGGTGGCAGCTGGCCCTGTTAGTTCTGGCCCTGTTTGTTCTGCCCGCTCATGCCCAATACCGAGCCAGCCTTCAGGGAACGGTTGCCGACTCCACGGGTGCGATGATTCCGGGAGCGCAACTGACCCTAACCGACACAGAAACCAACCACGCAATCACTGTAACGAGCGATGGTGCGGGCAATTTCAACTTCAATGAACTTCCACCGAGCACTTACAAGCTGGAAGTTACGCGTGATGGATTCAAGACAAAAGTTCTGGATGGGGTCCACATCATCGCCGAACAGGCGAACGCGCTGAATGTGGTGATGGAGATCGGCGGCAAGCAGGAGACGGTGACGGTAAACGCCGGGGATATGGCGGCGATCGACACTGAAACCGGCAGCGTGAGCGGCACGATCACGCAAGAAGACTTCGCCAAGATGCCCGACTTTGGCCGCGATCCGCTCCAATTGGCACAACTTGCTCCCGGCATGTTTGGCGACAGTTCGCAGCAGGCCGGCGGCGGCACATTCAGCCTGCCGGGCAACCAGGGTGACGGAAGCGCCGGAGCAAACACCGGCCCATACATGACCGAGAACAAGCCGCAGGTGTTTGGCAACGGCGGCCGCAACGACACGAACGGCATCACGATTGATGGTGTACAGGTCAGCAGTGTGACATGGGGCTCGGCCGCGGTCGTCACGCCCAATCCCGACACCATCAAAGAAATGAAGGTCGTCACAAATCCATACGACGCGGAGCTGGGTCGATACAGCGGCGCGCAGATCCAGATCATCTCCCAGAACGGCACCAACCAGTACCATGGGACCGGGCTCTTCAAGCTGGACCGTCCGGGATTGAATGCGTACCAGCACTATGACCCGAACAACAATCCGCAACGCGACAACGCCAGGTACAACGAGTACGGCGGAACGGTTGGCGGACCGATCCTCAAGAACAAAATATTTGCGTTCTTCGGTTACGATCGCATCAAGAACAACGCAACAACGACGGGTGGCGGCTGGTACGACACTCCCAGCCTCGACGGCGAGTCGTCCTCCGGCACAATCGCAAACAAGTTCCTAACGATCAAGGGCGCCGGCGTCGTCTACAAGAACATTCTGGAGGGAGCCGGCGATCCCCACAAATGCGCAGACATCGGGCTTATCCAGGGTGTGAACTGCAACTGGATCCAGGGACAGGGTCTCGACCTTGGAAGCCCGCTGACGATTGGCGTAGGCAAGCATGACCCGTCGTACGCCAACCCGGTGACCACGACTTCCGGCACCGTTTACACGCCCGGCCTGGGCGGCGATGGCACCGGCAGCTCCGCCAACTTGGACGGCAAAGCCGACCTGATGTACGTCTCGACCGTAGGCCCCCAGGACACCACCAATGTGCAATACAACGGCCGCCTCGACTACCAGTTGACCGAGAAGGACCTGATCGCATACGACATCTACTACGTGCCGGTCGACAGCACCAGCTACAACGGCCCAAATCGCGCGTCCAACATCTTCTACCACAACGCTAAGAACTACTCGACAGGACTTTTGTATAACCACACATTTTCAGGCAGCCTGCTGAACGAGGCGCGTGCCGACATGGCCGGCTGGAAGTGGAACGAGCTGAAGGACAACCCGCAGTCGCCACTCGGCCTGCCCAACGACTACATAGTGGAACAAAACGGTACGAATTCGTTTTCCAATATCCAGCCTGAAGGGTTCGGTCCCAGCATCGGAAGCATCTTCGACCAGTGGACATTCAACGTCAAGGACGTGGTCACCAAGGTGTACAAGAGCCACTCCCTGAAGTTTGGCGGCCAGTATACGCGCCTGGCCTACCTCGACTCCGCAACCTGGGCGGCGAGCGAGAACTTTTACTTCAACAACTACTGGGACTTCCTGAACGATGCGCCCCAGACTGAGGCCATCTCCGGCGCCAACCCGCTGACCGGCGTACCGACCGATTCGAGGAAGGATGACCGGCAATTCATCCCCTCGGTATTTGTGCAGGACGATTGGAAGGTCAGGCCCAACCTGACCATCAACCTGGGCCTGCGCTGGGAGTACTTCTCCGGTATGACCGAAAAGAACGGCAACAATCCGCGTCTCAATCTCGGAACCGGCTCCGGTACGTTCACCAACCTGGCCATCGTACTGCATAAGAACCAGGTCGATGCAGGGAAGGCCGATTTCGGACCACAGATCGGCTTTGCCTGGAGTCCCGAGCGCACTGGCGGCAAGCTCGTGCTGCGCGGCGGCTTCGGCATCGGCTTCAACGGACTGGAGGAGGCGATCACCACAAATACGCGCTTCGATCCTCCGTTCCTGACCAACAGCAACACGCTGACTGGAAACCAGATTGTTTATGGCGCCGCATCCAACATCTACGAATACGGAGCGTTGCCGCCGAATCCCGCGCTGATTTCAACCTTCAACGCGGCCAACCTGCCGACGAGCGGCGTCGCGATCGGGATTACGGGGATCGACAACTCGCTCAAGACCAGCTACGTCTACCGCTATTCGCTCGAAGGTCAATATGACCTGGGCCAGCAGTGGGTGGCGACGCTCGGTTACGCCGGCAGTATGGGCCGTCATCTGCCGCTGCAATACAACCTGTACGACAAGTACGCGGCAGCGATCCTTTCCGGCTCCATGAGCTTTAACCCGGCCGTGAACTCAATCGACTGGTACGAAGATTCCGGCACATCGAGCTTCAACTCGATGATGGCGGAACTGCGTCACCAGTTCGCGCACACCTTTGAAGCCGATGTGCAGTATCGCTGGGCGAAATCGCTCGACGGTGGGTCAGGCCCGTACACCGAGCCTGATTACCAGTTCCTGCCCGGCTACAACTGGGGTCCGTCGGACTTCGATTCGCGGCAGATGATCAAGATGTTCGGCGTGTGGAGTCCCGTGATCTTCCACAACAACACCTTGCTTCACAAGGTGGCCGACGGGTTTACCTTCAGCCCCATCTTCAACTACCACTCGGGATTCCCGTTCAATCCAACTTACGGCGGAATCTCGTGCAACGCGTTCTATCCTAACAACGGCGACTGCAGCCTGCGCCCGGCCGCGTACCTGGGCGGCGCCGGCAGAGGCCAATCCAACGATTCGTTCAAGAAGGGCTCCGGCCACTTCCCGAACGGCGGCACAAGCTACTTCACTGCTCCCATGGTGGTCAACAATACGCAGCCGGGATGGAGCAGTACCTCAACGGTTCCAACGCCTACAGCGCTTCCGGGAGTTCCGGGACTAGGCCGCAACGGGTGGGTTGGACCGCGGTACTCCGATCTCGACCTGGCCGTCACGAAGGCGTTCGGTTTGCCCAACATGAAAGTGCTGGGTGAAAACGCCCGCTTCGAAATGCGCGCCAACATTTTCAACGTGTACAACAAAGTCAACCTCGCGAACATTGATGCCAACATTCCGGACTCGAACTTCGGGCGCGCGAATAACGCACTCGGTGCTCGCACGGTTGAGGGCGAAATCCACTTCAAGTTCTAACTCTGACCCTCAAATCCCTCCCCGCTCTTCGGAGCGGGGAGATTTGAACAACTTGGGCCGTCGGCGAAGCGCCGCAGTTCTGGACGCTCGGCGACGGCTCTTCCTTTAAAGTTATCCATACATGTATCTCAGTTTTCATTTGCTCCGAGGATCGATGCGGGGAACGGGATCAGTTCGTGTAGCGCGGGCGGTTGCAGTGGCAGCAGTACTGATCGCCATGAGCTTGGCGGCGGAGTGGATCCCTGCATCGGCGCAAACCCAGGCTTCCCCTGCGCGAACCTCCGCGACAGGATCGAAGGCATTTGAAGCACTGGCCAAAAGGGCCGACGAGGCGCGCGACGCGGGCCGGCTCGATGAGGCGGTGAAACTCTACCGCCGGGCGCTGGCGCTCAACCCGAAGTGGGCGGAGGGCTGGTGGTCGCTTGGAACGCTCCACTACGACGGCGACCGGTATGCCGAAGCGGAGCTGGCATTCGAAAAAGTGGTGGCCCTGAATCCGAAGCAGGGAACAGCGCGCGCGATGCTGGGGTTGTGCGAGTTCGAACTCGGGCAAGACGACCGTGCACTCAAGGATATCGAGGCAAGCAAGACGCTGGGCATCCTTGAAGACGAGCAACTGCGCGGCGTGGTGGCTTATCACGAGGGTGTGCTGCTGCAGCGGGCCGGGCAGTTTGAGGCCGCCAAAGCTGCGCTCTCATCGTTGTGCCTGAGCGGTGTGCGCAGCAACGAGCTGGCGGAGACCTTCGGGTTGGTGGCGCTGCGTATGCGAGATGCCGCACCGCCGGAGCCGGGTACGGAAGCCGGCCAAGTGGTGCAGCACGTGGGCCGTGGGGCCTGCCTGAGCGGAGCCAAGGATTACGACGCGGCGAAGTCGGAATTGGATCAGGTGATCGCGCGTGCGCCGCACTTCCCGTTGGTGCACTACGCTTATGGTTGCATGCTGATTGATGCGCGCGACGTCGCAGGAGCTGTCAAGGAGTTCGAGGCGGAGATTGCCGAGCAACCGAAGAGTGTGCTGCCACGGCTGCACATCGCGGTCGCCGAGTACAAGGTGGATTCGGCAGCGGGGCTCAAGTTTGCCGAGGAGGCAGTGCGCCTGGAACCGAATCTTCCGCTGGGGCACTACCTGCTGGGCTTGCTGCTGCTAGATACGGGCGCGTATGAACGGGCCGTCCCAGAGTTGGAAACGGCGCGCAAGGCGTTCCCGCAGGAGGGAAGGATCGACCTCTCGCTGGCGACGGCGTACGCGCACGTGGGCCGAACGCAGGACGCGGCGAAAGCGCGGGCAGAATTCGCGCGCAAGAAGCAGGCGCAACAGGCGGCCGCCGGGGACGCATTGGAGATTACAGACGCGATGGACGCGAGATCGAAGCAGTGATCAGCGAGATCTAGGACTTCGGCTCTTCGATCGTGAGGATCTGGTCGGCGGGGATGTTCTGAAGGCGCTGGACGATGCGGCTGGGCCAGTTGATCTGGATTTCCTTTACAAGCGAATTTGAGCCGAGGCCGAAGTGGACGCGCGGGTCGCTGGAGCAGGCGTAGCCGACAGCAGTCGTCGCTTCGTTCCACTGGGAGTGGCCGTCGGACGTGGTAATGCGGATCTGCGCGCCGAGGCCCATGCGGTTGCTGTGCGTGCCTACCAGGCGCAGGAGAAGCCAGTGCTGGCCGGCCGCGCCGACGTTGCGAAAGAGCTTGAGGGGCTCGTTGAGGCTGCTGACGACGGCGTCGATGCGACCGGTGTTGAAGATGTCGCCAAAGGCTGCGCCGCGATGTGCACCGGGAATCTGGAAGCTGGGGCCGGCCTGGGCGCTTACATCTTCAAATTTGCCGTTGCCGAGGTTGCGGAAGACGGAGTTGGGCTCAGGGTAGGCTTGGGCGGGAATCGCTTGCTGGATGTTGTCCATGACGTTGGCGCGAGCGACGAACAGGTCCTTCCAGCCGTCGTTGTCGAAGTCGAAGACGCCGTTGCTCCAGCCGGTCATGCGGTTGGTGAGTGGGCCGAGGCCGCTGGAGACGTTGGCATCCACGAAGATACCGCCGCCCTGGTTGATGTAGAGCGGGAAGCCCTCGTGCTCAACGGCGGTGTGCCAGATGTCGGGCAGGCCATCGTTGTTGATGTCCTTGAAGTCGGCGCCCATGCCGGAGAGAGCGTTGCCATCGGGCGAGTAGGCGACCCCGGCGGATACAGCGATCTCTTCGAACTTCTTGCCGCCAAGGTTGTGAAAGAGGAAGTTGGGCATGGTGTCGTTGGTGACGAAGGCGTCGAGGAAGCCGTCGCCATCCATATCAGCAAAGGCCACAGCCATTCCCTTGCCGAAGAAGGCGTCGATGCCGGTTTCATGCGAGACGTCAGTAAAGGTACCGTCGCCGTTGTTGCGATAGAGCGTGTTGTGCAGCGGCAGGTAGAGATTGGGATGGCAGTAAGCGCGCAGGCCTTCCTTTAGCGCGCAGTAGGGGTCTTTGTTGACCTCCCAGTGGCAGTAGTTGACGACGAAGAGGTCGAGGAGGCCGTCGTTGTTGTAGTCGAACCAGCCGGCGCCGACGGACCACATCTTCTTGTCGTGGGCATGTGCACCGGCCACGCCGGCTTTGGCTGTGACGTCGGTAAACGTGCCGTCGCCGTTGTTGTGAAAGAGCTGGTTGCCGGTGACATTGGCGAGGAAGATGTCGGCATTGCCGTCGTTGTCGTAGTCACCCACGGCGACTCCCATGCCGTAGCCTGCGCCGGCGAGGCCGGCCTTTTCGGTCACGTCAGTGAAGGTGCCGTCGTGGTTGTTGTGGAAGAGGCGATTCCAGTAGGCGGGCGAGGTCTTTTGGAGCGAGGGGATTTCGGCGCCGTTGACGCAGTAGATGTCGAGGAAGCCGTCGTTGTCGTAGTCGAACAGGGCGATGCCGGCGACCATGGTCTCGGGCTGATTCTTATTGGGTGTGGGGCAGTTGCGGGTAACGAAGTGGAGGCCGGCCTGCTGAGCGATCTCCTCGAAGCGGATGCCGGGGAGGGTGGCTGATGTGGGAGCGGAAAACGGCCAGAGACGGCGCGGGGCGAGCGCGGAGGCGGTGACGGCGCCGAGGGCCTGGAGGAGGCGACGGCGTGCGAGACTTGCGATGCAATGATTGGTCATGCGCGAGTGCGGGGCTGCCTGGTAACGACGTAGCAGGCATTCTCACCGGCGAGGGAGCTGTCGTTGATTCTGACGGTTTGGTCGGTCAGCTCGGTCATTGCCTTCCTGGTAATTCTATAGAACAAGTGCTCGTGGAGTCCCGAATCGATGGTGATCTGCTTTGAGTCGGCTGGTGAAAGTTGATACGCCCGAGGCCGAAGGGATTGGAGTGCGTCCAGGGGGCATAGAATAGAGAAAATTCCTTGCGCAATCGTTTGCGCTACGCATAAGATTGCACGCGGGCGTCGAAGTCTGTCAAGAGCGCAGGCGTGGTCCGAAGCCAGCCCGGTGGCATCGCTTCGGCATTAACCGGCGGCGGCAAAGCGCCGGGGCAAGAAGAGACGAAAAGAATGAAGATACAAAGTTGCATTGCATTCCTTGGGTTGACGATGGCGGCTGGTCTTCCCTTTCTATCTGCCCAGACGCCTGTCCAAGAGATCACGATCGATGCAAAAGCTGCCGGCCATCCGTTTCCTCATTTCTGGGAACAGACGTTCGGTTCAGGCCGCGCGATCCTGGCGCTGCGCGAGAATTACCTCAACGACTTGAAGGAAGTCCACGATCAGGCCGGAATGCGCTACGTGCGATTCCACGCGATTCTGCACGACGAGGTGGGAGTTTACGACGAGGATGAAAAGGGAGATCCGGTATACAACTTCACGTACGTCGACCAAATCTACGATGGGCTACTGGAGCGGGGCGTAAGGCCATTTGTCGAGATCAGCTTCATGCCGCGCAAGCTTGCAGCGAAGGAGGCGATTCATCCCTTCTGGTATAAGCAGAATGTTGCGCCGCCCAAGGATTATCCCAAGTGGGACGCGCTTATGCGCGCATTTGCGAAGCACCTGGTCGATCGATACGGCATAGACGAGGTTTCGCAGTGGTATTTCGAGGTTTGGAATGAGCCGAACATCGATTTCTGGGCCGGCGATCCGAAGCAGTCGACCTATTTCGAACTGTACGATCACACGGCGCGTGCGCTGAAGGCGGTGAGCCCGCGTCTGCGCGTGGGTGGGCCGGCGACTGCGGCCGCACACTGGGTTCCGGAGTTTCTGCGTCACGCCAGTGAGCAGCATGTCCCGGTGGATTTCGTTTCAACGCACGGCTACGCCGACGATTCGGTCGAGGACATGTTCGGTACGCACGAGGATATCGCGATGCGCGACCGCGTGTGCAGGGCGGTTGGGAAGGTGCATGGCGAGATCGGAGCGTCGGCGTTTCCTGCGCTGCCTCTGATGTGGACGGAGTGGAATGTTCCTTCGTACGGGGATTTGAACGCACGGGATAACTGGTATGTGGGACCCGCTCTTGCGCGCGACATCAGCCAGTGCGACGGACTGGTGAGCATGATGTCGTTCTGGACATTCGACGATGTGTTCGAGGAGGGCGGCGTCAAGACCCAACCCTTCGACGGAGGCTTCGGGCTGATCGCGCCGGGACGAATCAACAAGCCGAGCTTCTACGATTTCGCGGTGCTGCATCGCCTCGGCGAAGTTCGGCTTGCCAATGCCGCCGACAACGTCATTGTGACACAGCGCAATGACGGAGCGATCGTCGTTGCCGCGTGGAACCTGGTGGATATGGACAAGCTTGCACAGGGAAGTCCGCGGGAACTTCACTTGAGCTTCAAGGGTGTGTCGGAACATGCACATGTTTCCGTCGAACGGGTGGATGAAACGCATGGCAACCCGATGACGCTGTACAAATCGATGGGCAGTCCCGTGTACCCAACTTTGAAACAGGTAGCAGCATTGAATCAGGCCTCACAATTACCGAGACCGGAACAGTACAGACTGAAAGACGCCAAGTTGGATCTTTCACTTCCGGTGAACGGCCTGGCACTGATTGAAATCACCGATTGGAAATGAAGCGCTTGATTGAAGAGGAGCCGCAATCCGAGATGAAGAATTCAGAAGTGATCCGCATTTTTCGGCAGAAGACGCGAACATGGCGCGCTGCCGCAGTTGTCATAGCCGTATGGGTGTTTTCTTGTTCGACTGCCGTGCCTACCTTATTCGCGCAGGTGCAGGCAGCCTCCTCTCATCGTGTTCCTCCTTCGAACGCGCAACTGGCCTCGCCCGAAATCGAGAAGAAGGTCGATCAGCTATTGAAGCAAATGACGCTGGAAGAGAAGCTGGGCCAGCTCGTGCAGTACAGCGACAGCGGATATAACCAGGCGCGAACCGCTGAAGAGGAAGCAGCCAATCCAGGAAAGAATCCGACGGCGCAGGCGAACGTCGATGCGATGGAACTGGTAGCAACGGGGCGACTGGGCTCGCTGCTCAACACCGTGGGCCAGGCGCGCACCAATGCTCTACAGCATGCGGCGGTGGAGAAGAGCCGGTTGCATATCCCGCTGCTGTTCGGGGCGGACATCATTCATGGGTATCGGACGGTCTATCCCATTCCGCTGGGCCTTGCGGCGACATTTGATCCGGAGCTGGTCGTGTCACTTGCGCACATCTCGGCGTCGGAGGCGAGGACCGGAGGCGTGAACTGGTTCTACTCGCCGATGGTCGACATCTCGCGCGACCCGCGGTGGGGTCGGACGCAGGAAGGCGCGGGCGAGGACGCTTATCTTGGCGCGGCGATGGCGCGGGCTTACATTCGCGGGTATCAGCAGGGCGATCTGTCGCTGCCGACCAGCGTGGCCGCCAGCGTGAAGCACTTTGCGGCTTACGGTGCGGCCGAGGCGGGCAGGGAATACAACACCACTGATATGTCGGAGAGCCGGCTGCGGCAGGTGTATCTGCCTCCGTACAAGGCGGCGGTCGAGGCTGGGGCGGCGACGATCATGAGTGCTTTCAACGCGCTGAACGGCATGCCGGCGTCTGCGAATCCATACTTGCTGCAGAATGTTCTTCGCGATGATTGGGGATTCGACGGTTTTGTGGTCAGCGACTATACGGCGGTGATGGAACTGCGAAATCACGGGATCGCGCTGGATGCGGCTACGGCAACGCGTAAAGCGATCACTGCCGGTGTGGACGTGGACATGATGTCGCACTACTACGACACGGAGCTGCCTGCGCTGGCGCGGTCGGGCCAGGTTTCGGTGAGCGCGGTGGATGAGGCGGTGCGCCGGGTGCTTCGCGTGAAAATTGCGCTGGGACTCTTCGAGCATCCGTATGCGGAGAGCAAAGAGGTCACTGCCGCTGTGCCGGAGCATCGGCCGCTGGTGCGGAAGGGTGCGGAAGAATCGATTGTGCTGCTCCAGAACAAGCCTGTTGAGGGCGGATCGCCGTTGCTTCCGTTTGCAGACAGCGTGAAGAAGATCGCTTTGATCGGGCCGCTCGCGGACAACAGCGAAGAGATGACCGGATCGTGGGGAGGAGACCGCAGGGACCCCGACGTGGTGACGGTGAAAGATGCGCTGGAGGCTCGGGCGAAACGAATCGACGGATCGGTGACGTATGCAAAGGGCACGGAGATCCTGGGAACGTCGGAGGGCGGATTTGCGGAGGCCGTGGATGCGGCGAAGCAGGCTGACGCGGTGGTGATGGCGCTTGGCGAGTCGAGCGAGATGAGCGGCGAGGGGGGTTCGCGCGCATATCTCGACCTGCCGGGCAACCAGGAGAAGCTTCTGGAGACGATTGCATCGACCGGGCGGCCGATTGTGCTGCTGGTCTTTTCGGGCAGGCCGCTGGTGCTGAATTGGGCGGCGCAACATGTTCCGGCGATCATGGAGGCGTGGTTTCCGGGTACGGAAGCCGGTTCGGCGATTGCCAATCTGCTGTGGGGAGATGTTGTGCCGAGCGGCAAGCTGCCGATGAGTTTTCCGCGTGCGGTGGGCCAGGAGCCGCTCTATTACAACCAGTTTCCAACCGGGCGTCCTCCGGTGGGCATTGATCTGACTCAACCGACGGGCGGCGATTCACGGTTTGTCTCGCGTTATATCGACGTTCCCAACGATGCGCTTTTCCCATTCGGATACGGCTTGAGCTACACGCAGTTCGCCTATGGGGATGTAGCGGTATCGAGGCAGGCGATTCCGTTTGCGGAAGCGAATCGGAAGGACGCGCACAGCCTCGTGACCGTAACTGCGACCGTTCGCAACACCGGAAGCCGCGCCGGCACTGAGGTTGTGCAATGCTATGTGCGCAACCTGGGCGCCAGCCTTGAACAGCCCGTGCGGAGTCTTCAGGGCTTCCAGCGCGTGACTTTACAGCCGGGAGAGACGAAGAAGGTGACATTCGAGTTGGGATTTCCTGAACTCTCCTTCTACGAAAACTCCGGACACGCGGTGATCGAGAAGACGGATTACACGGTGTGGGTCGGCGGGGATTCGCGGGCCGCGGAGCATGCGGATTTTCGGATTGTTCCGTAACGCGCCAGGCTGGAGCGAGGCGAAATACGAGCGCAGGCCGGAATTTCGGCTCGAATCTGCTCCTGTTGTTCAGTGTTAATCGGCGACGGAGGAGTGGCTTCTCCGAGGCGAGGAATACTCACCCGGTTCGTGCAGAATCGCGCGGCGTCTGTGATTAAATGTGGCGTACGCGGGACTGCACGTGCGGGGTGACAGCATGCCCGATAGGCCGTTAATCCGCGTTTTGGCGTTCAGCGCGGGAGGGGCATGGCGAGCGGAATGAAATCAGTTTGGCTAGCGCGTCGTGTGCTGACGCTCCTGATGTGCAACTGTTTTGTGGTGCTGATTAGCGCATGCCACGACCAGCAGCGCCCGACGTTAACGATCTCAGTGGCCGCCAGTCTCCAGGATGCAATCACGGAGGCTGAGACTGCGTATCAGCGGGAGCATGGGGCAGTTGATTTCCGCAACAACTTCGGTTCGTCGGGAACGCTGGCGCGCGAGATCGAGCAGGGGGCCCCGGTGGATGCATTCATTGCTGCCGGGACCAAGCCGATGGATCAACTTCAAACGGAAGGACTGTTGCGGCCCGGCTCGCGCATGAATCTGCTTCGCAATTCGCTGGTTTTGATCGCGCCACGCGGCTCCGGCATCCAGGGATTCGATCAATTGATGGGAAAGCAGGTGAAGCTGATCGCGCTGGGAGATCCGGCCAGCGTGCCTGCTGGTCAGTATGGCAAGCAGACGCTGGAGGCACTCGCTCTCTACGAAAAGGTGAGCTCGAAGCTGGTTTTGGGAAAGGATGTCCGGCAGGTACTGACTTATGTGGAGACCGGCAATGCGGATGCCGGGCTGGTGTATGCGACTGACGCCATGACCTCAGACCAGGTGCGCACGGTGGCTATCGCGCCCGAGTCATCGCATGATCCCATCGTTTACCCGGCTGCGGAGGTGAAGGCCTCGAAAAACGACGCTGCAGTGCGCGCGTTCCTTGCGTTTCTCACATCTCCGGCGGCCCGGGCGATCTTCGTGAAGCATGGATTTACAATGGCCTAACCGTGCACCTTCCGTTCGACTCATCTCCGCTCATCATCTCCATAGCCACAACGTTCGCTGCAACGGTCGCGACATTTTTTCTAGGGCTGGCTGCGGCGCGGGCGATGTATGGATTACAGGGACACGTGCGGGCGTGGGTTGATGGGGTGCTGACGCTGCCCCTGGTGCTTCCGCCCACGGTCGTGGGTTTTTTTCTTCTGTTGGTCTTCGGACGGAGAAGCCCGATCGGATACGCACTCGAGCATATCGGCGTGATGATTGCGTTTTCATGGCCGGCGACCGTTATCGCCGCGACGGTGGTGGCGTTTCCGCTGATGTACCGGACCTCGCTGGGAGCTCTCGAGCAGGTCAACCCCACGCTGTTGCAGGCTGCGCGGACACTGGGAGCATCGGAGTGGGCTGTTTTTCGCCGGGTGCAACTGCCTCTTGCGGGTCCGGGCGTGCTCGCTGGAACGGTGCTGGCCTTCGCGCGCGCAATGGGTGAGTTTGGCGCCACGCTGATGCTTGCGGGCAATATTCCCGGACGTACGCAGACCATGCCGATCGCCATCTTCTCGGCAGCAGAGAGCGGCGATATGCGTGCCGCGGCGATTTGGGTCGTCCTCATTGTTGCGATCTCGTTAGCGATCATCCGGCTGCTCAATTACGAAAGAAAGATGCGGCCGGCGGGTCCGGAGCAGGCGGTCGCATTCGTCACGGCCCAGACGGCGCTGGTTACGGCGCAAGCCGAAACGGTCGCGCCCGAGGAGATTGGCGAGGGAGCAGGGAATCGATTCGGGATTGAGGTGGATGCCGAGCGCAAGCTTGAGAACTTTGCCTTGAAGGTCGCCTTCAGTGCGGGGAAAGGGGCGGTGGGGCTTCTCGGGGCCTCCGGCGCAGGGAAATCGATGACGCTGCGCATGATCGCGGGCGTGACTACGCCGGACCGGGGGCGCATTGTGCTCAACAATCGCGTTCTATTCGACAGCGCGACAAAGCAGAACGTTCCCGCGGCGCAAAGGCGAATTGGAGTTGTGTTTCAGGATTATGCGCTCTTTCCGCATTTGACGGTGGCGGAGAATGTCGGCTTCGGTTTGCGTGCGCTCAAGAAGGGGGAACGAAGCGCGCGGGTCGAGCGACAGCTCGCATCGATGCAGATCGCAGAACTGGCGAGCCGGTTTCCCAGAGAGATTTCCGGGGGACAGCGCCAACGCGTAGCGATTGCACGTTGCATGGCCATCAACCCTGACGCGTTGCTCTTCGACGAGCCATTCGCCGCGCTTGATCCGCACCTGCGCAGGCAGACGGAGGAACAACTGCGCAGAACGCTGGCGGACTTCAGCGGCTCGGTCGTGTTTGTCACGCACGACATGGAGGAGGCATTTCGTTTCTGCACGGATCTTTTGGTGCTTGATAGAGGAAAGGTGATCGCCAGCGGACCTAAGCACCAGCTCTTCGAGGATCCGCGAACGGTTGCCGCGGCTCGCCTGACCGGTTGCAAGAATATCGTTCCAGCGGTGCCGTTCACGGCCAATCGGGTAGCGGTTCCGGCATGGAACTGCGAACTCGCGGCTTCGAGGCCGATTGGGGCGAACCTGACGCATGTGGGTTACCGCTCGCACCAGATTCGCTTCATCGCAGAGGGGGGCGGCGAAAATGTGTTCCCGTGCTGGCTTGTGAGTGCGAATGAGGCTCCGCACGAAATGACGCTGTATCTGCGACTGCACGCAAGCCCGAAACCGGGCGATCCTGCGCACCTGCAAGCGGATGTTCCCAAGGACCTGTGGCGAGCGTTGAATACACAGCCGCAGCCATGGAAGATCATGCTGGATCCGGCCAGGCTGCTGCTTCTTGAGGACTGAACCGCAGAACGCTGCGCACAATCTGAGATGCGTTCACACCTGAACGACCGCGTGCACCGCAGGCTGCCGGGCCGGCGCGAGCGCGATCAAGGCCACGCCGATGACGATGAGAACACCCACCCCAATCAGTTCTCCGCGCGCAATCATGTTGAGCAATGCCTGCGTTCCCATCAAGGCGGCGTGAGCGAAGCTGGACCAGGCGGTGAAGGCAATCAGGCTGCGATGCGCCGCCGGGTTGCGGATGGCCAGAAGCAGGAAAACGCCGAGCGTGACATAAAGGCTGAGCATCATCGAGAGCGCAGGCTCGTCCCGCACAAACATCAACATTGGATAGGCCAATGCCAGAAAGAGCAATCCCACCAACCCCAGAACAATCTTCAAAGCCAGTTCCCGGTTCATGCTTGCCCTCCTGAATACGATGCAAACCTGCTCTCCGATTTAATCACCTTATGGCCATTGAGATCTCGGAACTCGACGAAAGTCATTTCCACACTTCATCCGGTTGCATCGAATCGCCCGCGTTTCCGAAACGGACTGCTGATGCGCCGAATGAGCGTCTCGTCCGACAATCGCTCGCGAGATTTGCCGAATTGCGGCGCTTCGTCGTAACTTGGCTAACCATGAATTGCATCCGCTCTCTAGTCGTCGGAATATGCGCCGCCTTCGTGGCGTGCCTCCCTCTCTCGGCCTCTCATCTTGTCACCGGCAACGGCCTCGGATTCGCAGTGGTGTCGCCCGAAAACGCCACAGTCAGCAAGTTCTACTCGCATCCGTACAGTTTTGTCCGGCCGGACCCCAAAAACGCTTTGAGCGAAGGAATTGAAACTGCCAATTTCATCACGAGTCTTGGCTGGAGTGACGGCGCAGCGGCGAGCGCCTCAGCGGATTACGAAGAGGATTCGCATGTCATCCACCTCCGCAGCCATGCGGGTGAGGGGTTCGCTTTCATGCCATTCGGTTTAGGGCAGGCGGCTCTCATCGTCAGCTGGGAGCCCAGTGCGCCAGATGCAGGGCAGGGCAGTTTGCGTGTGAAGTGGAGCCATCCGGTCAGCTCTCAGAAAGTTCTTCGCATCTCCGGCTCCGAGATTCAGCTGCTGAAATTTGCCGGTATCGAGGAGTCTCTGCTGCTCATTCCGCTCGGCCCCCGGAGGTTTCCTGCGCAGGCGCAGCAGCCTCTATCCACCAGCCTGTCCTGGGCCATCATCTCCCTCGAACGGGACGACGAACTGCAACAGACAATGGAGGAATTTGTTCGCTGGCGCGGCGGCCTCGCGACGGAGGCACTGGCCAAGCGCGAGATCGCCGAGATCGAACGCTGGCGAGTCAATCCGGCTGTGCATTTCACTTCGGAGAAAGAACGGCATCTGTGGCGTCAGAGCGAGGTCATGCTTCGCATTGCGCAAAGCCGCGAGCCCAACCGGCCTGGAAGGTTCAACAACGGCCTCATCGTAGCCAGCTTGCCGGATGGCGTGTGGTTTACGCCGTGGGTGCGCGACATGGCCTGGGCGGCGGTGGCGCTGGCGCAAATGGGGCACCGGGACGAAGCGCGCGCTGCGCTGCTGGCTTACTTCAACGCTCGGCCGACTGGTAAGATGCGCGACCAGACCGCAGGTTCCGACTACCAGATTTCAGTGGTTCGCTACTTCGGCGACGGATCAGAGGAGTCATTTTTTACGGAGGAGGGCAGCACCAATATCGAGTTTGATGATTGGGGCGAAGCCTTGTGGGTTTTGGGCGAGTACGTGAAGCGCTTCGACGATCCAGCCCTACTGCGAACTCTTACATATCGTGGCACGGTTTATGAGAGCGCCAGGGATTACGTGGTGAAACCGCTGCTGGCAAATACGGAGAAGTACGGCCAGGGCCTGATTGTGGCGGCGGACACTTCGATCTGGGAGGAGCGAGAGAAAGACAAGAAGCACTTCGCATTTTCGACAGCTGCGGCGATCGTCGGATTGCGAGAATTCGCAGAAGTGGCTCACCGGACGGGAGATGAAAAGACACGGGCCGAAGTTCTGGCCAAGGTTGATTTGCTGGAGAAAGGGTTTGCCGCAGCTTTCATCAGGGGGAACACGCTTAAGGGGACACTCGAAGAGGGAGTCAAGAACGATATCGATGGTGCGCTGATGACAATCATCAACTTCGGGCTCGTCAAGGATCCAGTGGTCGTGCGTGAAACGGTGGAGAGGATGGAACTCCTGAAAGTGGCTTCCGGGGGCTACCGCCGCGTGCGCAGCACTTACACGGATCCATCCATTTTTGAGTACTGGTATGAGAAGCAGGAGTTCGTGTTTGTGGATCTCAGCCTTGCTGAAGTCTACCGGCGGCTGGGAAGGAGAGATGAGGCTGCCGCGATTCTCGATCGGATTGTCGAGAAAGCGTCCGCCGACCACAATGTCATACCGGAAATGTATGTCTCCGTGCCTTGCGACCTCTTCCCGGGCAAAATTGGGGATCCGACAGGGGCGACGCCGATGGTCGGTTACGGGGCCGGCGCCTACATCCTGCACATTCTGGAACGGAGCGAGCCGCAAAGAGGGCAATGAGCAGGTTTTAGAGCCCTGACATCTCCCAAAGGATCGCAGTCGAGCGCCGGAGGTTTCTCGCCGTCTTCGCGCAGGCGACTGTTTTGAACACGGCTTGCGCCTGAGCTGACGGTAGAGTTCGATGCAGTTTAGGTACCCAACGCAGGGGCTTTTTGTGGCAGGGACGTATCGCAAAACAAATCGTTTGTCTTAAACTGAACTGTACAAAAAGGGGCCCTTGACACTCGTGTTATTTGCGTGCTGTAATCCGAGGCTGAGCACCGTTTAAACCAGAATCTCTGTGCGGGAAGTGTCTTTGTGCTCTGGAGACGGGTTTCTGCAGGACAAGCTTAAAGAACCGAACCAGCCGTGGTTGGGCAGACGGTCGTTCCTGCATGGATCCAGTGATGCAAGAAGGTGATAACCAAACGAGGTGCGACTAAAAGCACCCGTGTAAGAAGTCTTGGAGGCAGTTTATGAGGAAATCGATCCAATGGTTCCTGGCCGCTCTTCTGCTCGTACTACCGAGCGGGGTGGTTCTGGCACAAAGCGTGAACTCGGGAGATATCCGCGGAAGCGTCACCGACACGACGGGGGCGCTCATTCCAGGAGTAACCGTTACGGCACTCAACGTCGATACGGGAGTTTCGAAGGTATTCACCAGTAACGCCGCTGGGCTATACGACACAAACTCGATTGTTCCCGGCCACTACCTTCTGACATTTACCCGGGACGGCTTTGAAAAGCTGGTACGCGGTCCCATCACGCTGGAAGTTGGCTACACCACGGTTAACGCGGAGATGAAGATCGGCTCAGCGAACGTGCAGGTTACGGTCACCGCGGATGTTCCGCTGATGGATACCGAAACAGGTCAGCAACAGACCACATTCGACGCGAAGTCGATGGACGAGTTGCCCCAGGTGACGCAGGACTGGGAAAACTTTGTAATTCTGATACCGGGCGCTGCGGGCACGTCGAGTGTCAATGGACCCAATCCGGGTCAGATCGCGTCGGTGAACGGCAACCTGCCCTACAACAACATCCTGGCCGATGGCGCTTCCACAACGCTGTCACACAGCCAGAATGCAAACCCTGTCACGTTTGAGAATGTCGCTGAACTGCAGATCAACACATCTTCGTTCTCGGCGCAGTACGGAATCGGCGGTGTACTGTTCAACCAGATCAGCAAGGGCGGCACGAGTTCCTTTCATGGGACGGCCTACGACTTTATTCAGAACAATTGGTTCAACGCTTACGCCTACCAGTTCGGCAACAAACCGAACCCTCAGATTCTGCGTTACAACGACTGGGGTGGCAGCCTCGGCGGTCCGCTGCTCAAGAAGCAGTTGCACAACAAGGCGTTCTTCTATTTCAACGTTGACAGGATCATCAACAACAGCGCCTATCCCTCGACCTCGAGCGTTCCAACCGACGCAATTCTTAGCGGGGACTTCACTGGTCTTACCACGCTCTACGATCCGACCACGCAGACCATCGCCTACGACGCCGGCGGCAATCCGTATCCCGTGCGCAAGCGGTTCATTGATGAGTACGGCGCGAACAAGATTCCGGCGGCGCTCATGGACAGCGTGTCATCAAAATTCGAGGCGTTCTATCCATCGACCTCGAACCACATATCGAATGGCCATTTCGTGACAGGCGGCGGCACAGGTCCGCACGGAGAGGCGATTCAGAACTTCACCGCATCGGTCCCGAGCAAGAATCCGTTTAATAAGTATTTCGGGCGTCTCGACTTTGACGTCACGCCGAAGAACCGGCTGACGATGTCGGATACCCAGTCGGACAATCCCGCGAAGTATCCGAGTTCCGTGGCAGCGTGTCCTGTCGCCTGCCAGGCCGGAGATGTGGACAACAACAACGCGCAGATCACAGATGTGTGGAACATCAGTTCGCATATGGTGAATGAAGCGCGAATGGGCTACACCGCTCAGTTGAACTTCTTTGCGGACCTTGCGCTGGGCAAGGGGTACGCACAAAAGCTTGGATGGCAATTTGCAAAGGCCGACGATTTTCCGGCGGTTCAATTTACTGACGGAGACTGGAACTACGCCTGGATCACGCCCAGTTCGAACGCGGTGTACAAGGAGCATGTCTTCGATCCTTCAGACGTAGTGACGCTGATCGAGGGTAAGCACATTCTGCACTTCGGAGCCGAGGTGCTGATCTACGACGATAATTCCACCGCGTGGGGCAACACCAGCGCCGGTACCATGGACTTTGGAAGCCCGGCCTGGGGTACCAATCTCAACTACACCGCCAATTGGGTGCTCGACTCCAACGGCATGGCCCATATCGACGGCAGTACCGGCTGGGATTACGCCGACTTCCTGCTGGGCTATGTGAACACCTGGAGCGCCAGCGTCACTCCGGAGTACGGTGCACGGTTGAAATCGCCCCAGTTCTTCATTCAGGACGACTTCAAGGTCACGCCGAATCTGACACTGAACATGGGCATCCGCTACCAGATGACTCGCGGTTGGAGCGAGACTCACAACAACATCGACAGCTTCGATCCCACCGTCAAAAACACAGATGGCTCGCTGGGCGCGGAGTGGTATGCATCCACAGCCGCAAATGGACGCAAACAACTGCAGGAAAACACCTCAGACACGTGGCTGCCGCGTGTGGGCTTCTCCTGGCTGGCCAAACCCAATATGACGATCCGAGGCGGGTTTGGCATCTACGCCTATAACATGAGCCTGGATAACTACGGCAACGGCATGGGTGCACCCTTCGGCTCGTCGGGTAACCTGCAGGACAACACTTACGGCATCACGCCGGTCGTGAAACTGGACGGACAGGGTATGCAGATTACGCCAATTACAGGCGTGACCTCGAGCACGCCTCTGCCGTACAGTGCGGCATCGACAAGCCCAGACAGGTTCAACGGTCAGTCGGTCAACGGGAACAAGTACCACACTCCCATACCACAGATCTACCAATGGAACGTGGACGTACAGCGTCAGCTTCCGTCCGGCATGGTTGCAGAGATGTCGTATGTTGCAAGCCATGGGAAGAACCTCGTCTTTCCGATGAACCTCAACCAGATCCCGATCAGCGAGGCTCTGTCGACTGGAACCAACAACGCAGCGATACCCTATAAAAACTTCAGCGCGATAAACTGGAGCACCGACGATGCGGTCTCCAACTACAACTCGCTCCAGGTGCAGCTGACGAAGCGAATGTCCAGTGGAGTCAGCTTCAACATCAACTACGTCTGGTCGCACTTCCTTGACGACCAGGACTCCTCAGGCTGGGGCAGCCGCATGGGCCCGCAGCAATACCAGAACTCGTATGACCCGAGAGCCAACTACGGCGCCTCGAACTTCGATGTACGCAACGCTTTCAAGGGCAACGCCGTATACGAGCTGCCGTTTGGGAAAGGAAAACCGTTCCTGAGCCATGGAACCGCACTGAATGAGTTGGCGGGCGGATGGCAGATGTCCGGCACATTCGTTTTTTCCAGCGGCAATCCGTTTATGGTGATTTCGGACCAGAGTACAAATGTGAATGGGAGCGGCGGTCCCTATCCGAACTGGAGCGGCAAGACAGACTGGCATGTCTCCGGACACAACTACAAATACTGGTATAACCCGCAGGCATTTGCGAAACCCGCGGACGGCACCTTCGGCGTCGTGCATAGAAACGTGTTGTACGGACCAGGAATCAACGAAGTCAACCTGTCGGCCCACAAGCAATTCGAATTGTTTGAGGCTTGGGCTCACACCTTTACGATGCAGTTCCGGATGGATACGACAAATACGTTCAACCATCCCAGCTGGGGCCAGCCGAATAATTCTCTCGGCGGAGCCTCCGGCGTGGGCCAGCCATACACTAGCACAGGGGCCGGGACCGGTAACCAGATCACGTCGACCACGGTCGGCGGGCGCAACGTTCAATTTGCATTGCGTCTGAACTTCTAACCACGATCGAGTGTCGATCGCAACCGTGAGGCGGCCTGCGGGCCGCCTTTCGTTTTCATGCAGTCCGGCGCGTGTATGGCAATAAAATGAGGGCAATGAGCTCACCTTACAAATGGCTCCTGGTTGTCGCGGGAGTGTTAACGGTTTCCTGCTCGTGTTTTGCCCAGGACCGGGCAGACAAGCAGCAGCAGATCGCGGAACACAATCGCAAAGCGCAGGAGTATCTCAAAGAGAAGCGGCCTGATCTCGCGCTTCCGGAGTTGCAGGCTCTGGTTGACTTGGATCCAACGAACACGGACGCAATAGCCAATATTGGCGTCCTGCTCTTCTTCAAGAATGACTGCGCCAACGCTGCGCCGCAGCTGCGCATCGCCAATGCGCAGCGCGCGGGGATGTGGCGTATCCAACTCCTGCTGGCGGTATGCGAGCAACGATTGGGAGATGCGACGGCCGCGCGTGCCGACTTCGAAAACGTCTTTCCGCACCTCGAGGATGCAAAGCTCAAGCTTGAGGCGGGAACCGCGCTGATCGATATATACGAAACCGCGGACGACCTGGACAAAGCGGCTCAGATGGTGGCTACGCTTCGTGCCGACAGCCCAACGAACATACCTCTGCTATACGAATCCTATCGCCTGCACACAAAACTGGCGGGTGAGGCGATGCTGGCTTTGTCGCTGGTTGACCCCAATTCTGCCGAGATGCACCAGGTGATGGGTCATGAGGCGCTGCGCTATGGAGACTTCCCGGGGGCCATTGCGCAGTATCGTGAAGCGATCAAGATCAACTCCAAGCTGTCGGGAATTCACCTGGAGCTGGCCGATGCGCTGAACAATTCGACGAATCCCACGATCAAGAACCAGGCCGAGGGGGAATACAAGCTCGCGGTACAACTGAATCCTCGCGACGAAAGGGCATTGTGCAGGCTGGCCGACATTGAAAGCGAACACGGCGATGTCGATAAGGCATTCGCGGACTACACGAGCGCGACGGAGCTGGCGCCGGCCGATATTGACGCGCAACTGGGCCTGGCCAAAACCCTGCTGCTGATGAGAAAGCCCGACGAAGCCCAGCCAATTCTGGAGAAGGTCCTGAAACTGGAACCGGAAAATGACCTGGCGCATTATCAACTAAGCCGTGTGTACTGGCAGAAGGGCCGAAAGGACGATGCCAACCGCGAAGTTGAGCTTTACAAGAAGTACAAGGCCATGAAGCAGAAGCTCCGCGACCTCTACAAGCAGATGCGCATTACTCCTCCCGACGCGGTACTCGAACGCACGGCGGAGACTGGCGAGACGAAGGAGAAGTAACGCCGGTATGAAGTTCTCGCTCGTCCTGTCCATGGCCGCCGCAGTTGGCTGTTGCGCGACTGCCGGTGCGCAGTCTTCGGCTTCGGCGCCGCAGGTACCCGTTCAGGTGCAATTCCGGCAGGCGCTGGAGCTGGCCCAGCGCGGTGACGCCGTGCGCGCCCTCGATGCCGTAGACAAGCTGCTCGATACTCACCGCAACTTCGTCCCCGCTTGGAAGCTGAAAGGTTCGCTGCTGGAAGATTCCGGCCGGCAGGTCGATGCCGCCGAGGCTTATGAAAAGGGCCTGAAGCTTGCGCCATCCGATGCCGACCTGCTTTACAAGGTGGGTGTCTACCAGCTGGTTGCGGGCGATCGAGTGCGATCCGCGACGCTGCTCGGGCGCTACGTTCGGCTCGAGCCGAAAGACGGAGATGGCTGGTTTTATCTTGCGCAGGCCGATCATCTAACGAACCATGACGATCAGGCGCTCATCGCGATTCGCAACTGTCTCAAGATCAAGCCGGATAATCCGTCAGTCTGGCAGAAGTACGGCGAGCTGCTCGTCAGTACAGGTGATGGGGAGAACGGGTTTTCATGGCTGGAGAAGGCGTACCACACGGATCCGCGCCTTGATCGCATTGAGTACGACCTTGGCATTGCCAGTCTCGACAGAATGGATCTCCAGAATGCCGAACAGTTTGCAGAGAGAGCGGCAGCCGCCCATCCGGACGATCTCAACGCTCTACATCTGCTGGCGTCTGTTGAGCTGAAACTTTCACACTGGCAAGAGGCCCGGACTGGGTACGATCGGATTCTCAGCATGAAGCCTGGCGACATCGATGCGATGCTGGGGTCTGGTCGTTGCCAACTGGAGCTGAAACAGAATCAGCCCGCAATCGATACGTTGACGCACCTCCTATCGGTTGATCCGGCGAATATTCTGGCGCACTACTATCTCTCCCGTGCGTATGCCGCCATGGGCGACGCTGCCGAGGCGCAGCATCAGGCTGAGCTTCACCAGAAGATGGTGGAACAGACGTCGTTTGCGTCATCGGCGCTGGGTTCCGAGCAGGACCGCGCAGTATGGTCACAGGCCCGAAAGCTGGTGCAGGAAGGGCATGAGGATCAGGCCCTGGCGCTTTTCCGGCACGACTCGAGAGGAGCGCCTGTTTCACCGGGACAGCCGTACTTTCTGGTTGGTGCACTCAACCTGTATCTCGGCAATCGGGCTGAAGGAATCCACGATTTGCAGCGCGCATTGGCACTTGATCCAAAGATCCGTGGCGCCCACACATACTTAGGGATTGTGGATCTGCAGCAGGACAGGCTTGATGATGCGGAAACGGAGTTTGCCGCCGAGCTTGCCAACGATCCCAATTACCAGACCGCAGTCGCAGAACTGGGTGTGGTGCGCTACCGGCAACAGAGATGGAAACAGGCCGCAGACCAGCTATCACGCTCGCATACGCGGAGCCCGGCCCTGCTTGTGACCCTCTCCGATGCGTACTTTCACCTGGGCATGATGAAGGATGCTGATCTGGCCGCGGAACTGGCAGCGGCATACGCCAAGGATGATCCAGCCATCCTGGACAGCCTGAACGATCTGCTGACTCGCAACGGCGAGACGGAACTCGCGCATCGACTCAGCGGTTCCGCTCAGCACTGATCGAGAGGCTATTGGCGAGGTTCGGTTACGGTCAGAACCTGATCTGGTTTTACGTTGGTTAACACCTGCTTGATTCCGCTTGGCCAGACGAACTCGACCTTATCGATGACGGTCGCATCGCCGAGTCCGAAATGGATGCGCTTGTCACTGGATGAGTTGTAGCCAACAGCGGTGGTTGCAGCATTGAACTGGCTGCCTCGTGCAGTTGTGATCTTAACCCTCGTTCCGAGGCCATCGCGGTTTGACTTCGTTCCCACGAGGTTCAAGATGATCCAGTGATTCGCCGTCATGCTGCGGTTCATCAGAATCTGCGGTGGACCGTTGATCACCGAGATGACGATATCAATTTTGCCATCGTTGTTGAGGTCTCCGAACGCGGCGCCTCGATGCGCCGCTGGACGGGCGAAGTCCGCGCCGACGCGCGCACTCCAGTCCTCAAAGGTCAGATCCCCGCGATTGTGAAAGAGCCCGTTGGGCAGCGGAAAAGGCCGGTGCGAAATCTTCATCGAGGTGTCGAGGATTTCGGCATTCGCGGTGAACAGATCCTTGTAACCATCGTTGCCGAAATCAAAAATCCCCGTGCCCCAACCGGTGAGACGGCTACTGAACAGAGTCAGATTCGACGCGCCAGAGATGTCCTGAAACTGGCCGTCGCCCAGGTTGTGATAGAGCTGAAAGCTGTCGCCGAACATCGAAGTCTGCAAGATATCGGGCTTTCCGTCATTGTCGATATCGCGGAAGTCCGCGCCCATTCCGGCCATGTTCCTGCCGCTCTCGTTGTACTGCACTCCAGCAATCATGGCCACGTCGGTAAAAGTGCCGTCGCCATTGTTGTGCAGCAGAAAGTTCTGATACGTATCGTTCGACACGAAGATGTCGGTGAATCCGTCGTTGTCGTAGTCGGCAAAGGCCAGGCCCATGCCTTTGCCGACATACTGCGCGATGTGCGACTGCTGCGAAACATCGGTGAAGGTCCCATTACCGTTGTTGCGATACAGAATGTTGGGCGTTCCCTGGAAGTCGTTCGGCGAGCAGTAGGCCGGGATGCCATTGGTCGGGCATGTGCGCGCGGTCTTGATGTCATAATTCAGATAATTCACGACGAAGAGATCGAGAAGGCCGTCATTGTTGTAGTCGAACCACCCTGCGGCAACGGACCACGCCTTGCCGATCCCCGGGACCATCCCGCCAACGCCGGCCTTCTCGGTGACATCGGTAAAAGTTCCGTCTCCGTTGTTGTGAAAGAGCTCATTGCGATTCACGCCCGTCACATAGAGATCGACAAAGCCGTCGTTGTCGTAGTCTCCTGCAGCCACACCCATCGAGTAACCGATCCCCTTCAGACCGGCTCTCTCCGTGACATCGGTAAAGGTTCCGTCACCGTTGTTTCTGTAGAGGCGGTTCCAGTAGCTCGGATCGGTCTTCTCAAGAGAAGGAATCGCCGCGCCATTGGTAAAGAAAATGTCAAGAAGCCCGTCGTTGTTGTAGTCGAAGACAGCTACGCCGCCCAACATCGTCTCAATGGAATAATGCTGCAGGCTGACGCTGTTTCGAAGTGCAAACCGAATCTTCAATTGTTCGATGATGTCTTCGAACTGGAGCGCGGTGGCAGGCGGAACAACTGTAGCGGCGGAAGTTGGCTTTGGCAGACCGGCGCGGCTTTGCGCCAGCCCGGAATTTGACGTCGCGGCCCCAGGTTTGGCGGTTACGGTCTGACCGGTCAGTGCTGAAACGAAATAAAAGAAAACGAATGCAAGCGTTAACGGGGCACCGACCCAACCAGCCACCTCGGCGGCAGAACTGCCCAGGGACAGCCGGTGGCACTTACCTATATGGGTTCGATTCCGATACAAAGACGGATTCCTGGGGCTATGTAGCAATGCTCTTCCCGTAAGTTCAATGATACAGAGGAGCAGCGGTGTTTTACAGATAGGTCCCGCTGCCGCGCGAACCATGCCGTGCCGTTGATCAAGTAAAATGATCGGTCCGGATCACGCCCGTTCATTCGAAGTTGACAGGACGTTCGATGAGCGGAAAGTCTGCAACGGAGAAGAGGTTCGACGAGATTCTCAGGCGGATGGAACATGCCATCGCGACGCCACGGGCGAAATGATCGAGCCTTTCCGCGAGAGGGATATTGAAGTCGAAAGGGTTTGAGGGTCTTCGTTTTGCGGAGACAATTGGTCCGTACCTTCATGGTGTCTGTATGAGCTTGAAAGTTCTTGCAACTGCAATCGCGTTGACATTGTCCTTGTCTTCCTTCGCCGAGTCCGGCGTACAAACGATTTGGCGCCTTGGAGCCTTCGACGGCTCTTCCGGCGAATTTGCTGACGGAGAGCCCCATCAGGCCGTCAACTTCGTCGTTGGCCAGGATGAGCCTGGTACGAAGTGGTATGCGTTTGCCCCTCTTGCGCCGGCAGGAAGGCCAGCGAATCCTGCAGCCGCCGCGCGAATCATTATCTTTTCGATTGCGGGCCAGCCCGGACACGCCTATCGCTTGAGGGTGTCTCTGCTGATTGAACACTCCAGCGTTCCCGCCCTGCGCGTGGGAATCAATGGTCGCGCGGGCCTGTTCTTCCTGCATCCCAAGCTGGACTACAACATGGGCGACATGGTGGCCGCCTTCGATCCGGCATATTCGCGTGCGGAGGTAGAAGTCGACTTACCAGGATCGTGGCTACAGAAAGGCAAGAACAGCATTTCGTTGCAGGCCGTCCCCGCCAGCGAGAAGGACGTTCCCGATGGCGGGTTCAATTACGATGCCATTGAGTTCGGACAGCTTGACAGTTTGCCGGCTGCGACCAGTGCCGAGGTAGAGCCGACCATCTTCTATCAGAAACGCGGTGCATCGATGGAAGAACGAGTCGATGTATTCGTGCGGTACAGCCAGCGGCCGCGTTCCGGGCACGTTCGGCTGGCAATCGCAGGCCATTCCTGGACCAACCCCTTACGCGGCGAACAGGACTTCGGCGAAGAGCGCGTCAGCTTCAACGTTCCAGAGTTCGCTGCCGACACGCACGCGCAAGTGAACGTAAATGTGAATCAAAACGCCACGCGCCTTGAGCGGATACTGCAGCCGCAAAAGAAATGGACACTCTTTCTCGTGCCCCACGTCCATCTCGACGTGGGCTACACGGACTACCAGGCGAAGGTCTCGGCGATTCAGAGCCGAATTCTGGACGAGGCGATCGATCTGACTGCGCAGCACCCTGCCTTCCGATTCAGCACGGATGGCGAGTGGAATCTGGATCAGTTTCTACAATCGCGCTCGCCGGAGGAGAAGCAGAGAATCCTTCGAGCGATCAAGCAGGAAGAGATTTATCTGCCTGCGCAATCAAGCAATCTTCTGACGGGATTTCCGACAGCGGAAACGCTCATCCGCTCGCTCTATCCCAGCGCCGCCTTCAGCCGCATGAACGGCACGCCGTTCAACTACGCGAACATCACGGACGTGCCCTCCTATTCCTGGTCGTATGCTTCGATCCTTGCCGCTGCCCACATTCCATACTTTCTGGCGGGCAGCAACAACGACCGCGCTCCCGTGCTTCTGCAGGGTCATCTGAACGAAAACACTCCGTTCTGGTGGGAGGGCCCCGATGGGGGCAAGGTGCTGATGTGGTATTCGCGGCATTACATGCAGATGCAGTTCCTGTTCGGCCTGCCGCCATTCACCCAAACTGGTGAAGAGGTTCTGCCGCTGTTTCTCGAGATGTACCAGCGCCCCTGCTATCGCGCCAGCGCCGCTATCATCTTCGGCACGCAAGTGGAAAACACCGATTTGTTCCCCCAGCAAGGAGAAGTCGCGGACCAATGGAACGCGCTTTATGCCTATCCGCACATCGAGTATTCGGGTTTCCATGATGCCCTGGCGGATATTGCGCGTCAGTTTGGCGACGCGATCCCCACCGTCCGCGGAGATGGCGGCCCATACTGGGAGGACGGTATCGGTTCAGATGCGCTCTTCGCGGCCATTGAGCGTGAGAACGAGAGCCGCGCACCCTCAGCAGAGAAGCTCGCCACCATCAGTACACTCGTCAATCCGCATCTCGCAGTCAATCGCGAGGAGCTGAATTCGATGTGGGCCAACATGGTCCTGATGGACGAGCATACCTGGACTTCGGGGAACAGTGTTTCCGATCCAGACAGTGACGAAGCCATCGAGCAACTCCGCGTGAAGGATTCGCGTGCGACCGACGCTGCTGCCAAGCGCACGGATCTTCTCCGCACCAGTATGGCCGCTCTCGCTGATTCCATCTCTGCCGGTGTGGACAGCCTCATCGTCTTCAATCCTTTGAACTGGAAACGCGATGGGGAAGTTGCGATTGACATCGATAAAGGCATGGAAATTGCAGATCGCGCAACGAAGGAAACCGTTCCCTACCTGGTTCTTCACGAGGGTCCAAACTTCCGCAGGGTGGAATTCCGAGCAGTCGATGTTCCGGCAGTGGGATACAAAGTGTACGAACTTCGAGCGACCCAGGCTCCAGTTCCAACTCCGCAGAAGACAACGTCGACCACTATCGAGAGCCCGTTTTATCGTGTGGAACTCGACCCGGCTTCGGGCAGCATTCGGAGTGTCTACGACAAGCAGCTTGGGAAGGATCTGGTGGATTCGAACAGTCCGTGGCGCTTTGGCCAGTATCTCTACGTCAGCGGAGGCGATGAGGAGCCGAACAGCATTCTTCAATATCGGGCCGTTTCTCCCAAGCCGGTGCTCCAGCCTCATCCGTCAAAGGACGGACGGCTGATCTCGACAGAGCGAACGCCGTGGGGGTGGCGTGCGCAACTGGAATCATCCACTGAAAACACTCCTTTGATTCACACTGAGATTCGCCTCTTCGAGGTCGAGAAGAAGATTGAACTTATCGAAGATGTGGAGAAGACGGCTGAACTGAAGAAGGAAGCCGTCTATTTCGCATTCCCCTTCGCGATGACGCATCCCCAATTTCAGTATGAGATCCAGAACGGCGTAGTCGATCCTGCAAAGGATATGTACCCCGGCGCAGGCCACGAATGGTTCTCGGTCCAGCATTGGGTTTCGGTTCAACAGGACGGCGTGTCCGCAACGGTGATGCCGCTCGACGCCTCACTGATTACGCTCGGCGATATCAATCGAGGCGAATGGCCAACAGAGTTCGGCCAAAGGCCCGGAAACATCTTCTCGTACGTGATGAATAACTACTGGCACACGAATTATCGTGCCGAGCAGGGCGGACATTTTCGCTTCCGTTACATCATTACGAGCGCAGCGCATACAGATGCTCCGGCTCTTAGCCGCGTGGGTTGGGAGGAATCCACGCCTGTTGAAGAGGATGAGATTCAGTCCCAGGACAAAGCTCTCGATTTGCCCCAACCCCTTAACGGCATTCAGGGTAGCTTTCTGTCCATCGATGACCCTGAACTCCTCCTGGATACTTGGAAGCCGGCGGAAGACGGAAATGGGACCATTCTGCGGTTGATCGATTTAGGCGGAGAGGCGCGCACTGTGAGGGTCAACGCGCCGCTGTTCGCGATCGACAAGGTATTTGCTGCCGACGCTGTCGAGCGCGATCTGAAGCCGATTGTTCCCGAGAGTCCGCATGTGTTTAAGATCAGCGTTCTGCCGCACCAAATCATCACTATTCGGTTGATCCTCCGCTGAGGTCTCTTTGTGCATGTTCACTGCCGCTTCTAATCGACCATCCGATATTGTTTCCGTCACCATCCGATGGGACGGCCGCCTGCTGATTAGAAACAGTTCCTGCTGCTGTTATTCGGATTTCCATCATCGAGACAAATACGAAGCGCCGGCTGGTTTTTGAGGGTAAGCGCGGAGCGCCATGGTCTGGCGAACTTAGAAGCGTAGGCCAAACGATTCCTTCAACAAAAGCATTACCAGCATTAGAAGACAGGATGAATCCTGGATCGCGTGCATGACTTGTCAGCGAAAGCTTGCCAGACGCAAACTGTTGGGACAACGCCGTGACGGAGACGCTGTTCGGGGCGCTGAAGGTAGAGCGACTTCTGGAAAGGAGCTTTCGCAAATTCTTAACAAGCGTAATCGGCGCGGCAGATGTTCAGTCTGCGCATCTTTTCCAGCAGAGTCGTGCGCTTTAATCCCAGTCGCTCGGCGGCCCCGCCTCTGCCGGCTACCCGTCCGGACGCCTGTTTCAAAGCCTCGATGATCGCATTTGATTCCGCCTGGTGAAACGTCGAGCGGGTTATGACACATATCTCGGATGAGGGGGCAAGCTCCGCAATCGGAACTTCTAACTCATCGCCGCGGGTAAGAATGACAGCGCGCTCGATAAAGTTTGCTAACTCCCGAATATTTCCTCTCCAGGCATTCCTGGTCAAAAGTTGCATGGCCTGGTCCGGTATCGACTTAATATGTTTACCCATCCGTCTGGATGTTTTTGAGACGAAGTAATTCACCAGCAGCGGAATATCTTCGCGCCGTTCCCGAAGGGGCGGAATCTCAATCGGAAAAACATTCAGTCGGTAAAACAGATCTTCGCGAAAGCTTCTGTCCCGAATCATGTCACGGAGGTTTCGGTGAGTTGCGGCGATCATTCGCACATCGACGCGAATCGTTCTGGTGCTTCCCAGACGTTCAAACTCCAGTTCCTGAACCGCTCGCAACAGTTTCGGCTGCAGTTCCAGGCTGATGTCGCCGATCTCATCCAGAAACAGCGAGCCCCCGTCAGCCAACTCTAATCTGCCCTTCTTTTGGATCAGGGCTCCTGTGAACGCGCCCTTCTCGTGTCCGAAGAGGTCACTTTCCAGTAGTCCCGAGGGAGTGGCGGCGCAGTTCATGCACACGAAGTTGCGGTGGCGCCGGCGGCTGAGCTTGTGAATGGAGCGTGCAATCAATTCCTTCCCCGTGCCCGTCTCACCGTGAAGCAGGACTGTGGCGCTGGTGGGAGCAACGATCGCTACTTGTTCGAGCACTCTCTGCAAGGCGAGACTCTTGCCGACAATGTCTTCGAAGCAGTTGTCAGAGCTGGTTTCTGACCCTGGGAAGAGCTGCTCGTCTTCGAACTCGCTCACCTTGGGAAAGCGTGTTCGCATGAGGCCTCCGGGGTCTGCGAAAGCGGCAGTCGCGGTCATAGTCCCTCCTTTTATCTTCTGTCAAGCCGTTTTGACTTGAGCTTGCGTTTAGAGCCCGTTGTCTGTAACGCCTCCAACTTCGAGAACATCTGATCAGCTTCGTGGCCAAAGCTCTGAATTGCGCTGGCGCATGATCCCGCGAACCGGGTGACACCGCTAGTAGTCAAACCTCATCTCGATGCGCATCGGCGCAAGGCTATATGCCCAGCCCAACATGGTTGCGGCAATGCGGCTGTTATCGATAGTGGGTGGATCTGTAGAGGACACGAGATCCTCGGCGTTTCGGCAAAGATGACCAGCGATGCTGTCCAACTGCGCGTACTTGAGAACTGTCGTCCGCGTCATCACGGCGAAGTCTCCTTTATCGGTGTAGTGTTCACTGTTTTGAATGAGCTGGATTTTCATTTCTCGTCTCCTTCCCCAACTTTGGAAGGGCGCATACGGGGTATGGGAATCACGCAAGCGCCATTACAAAGTTCCCAGGAAGCTCTCCGCTCGAACACCTTTCGGAATGCGGTGGCTTAATCTCGTTGCATGAGATTGTGTAACCAGTTCTCATTTGGCGGAACTCTGTATCGAGGGGAATCTCAACCTTTGTGGAGGCCAGTGGACGCCTCCTTCTGGAAGAAAGCGGGGCTTGTTCTAGGGGGTGGCTGGTCTCTTTCGGGTGCGAGGGCTACCTCTTGCGAGGCGAAGGCTCGATGCGCTTCCATCCAAACAGGCGAGCATCGACCGACCATAAACCCGGCCCTAACATTGCCAGGGCAGCACACGTGGTTGCCACAAGGAGGTAGACCAACCAGTCGGGAGATATGGTGAGGAGCCTGCAGCTTTCACCAAGAGCCACCAGCGTTGCCACGATGGGGGTACATAGACCGACGACGAGAAGAATCGCTGCGGCTCCAAGGAGCACGGACACGATTGCCATCGGGAGAGCAGGGTTGCCTAGAAGGACAGAACCTGCGTGATTGACCAAAGCAACCGCGACAGCCAGCCGTATCAAGATAAGACCGATCCCAGGCCGACCGCCGGCGAAGGTGGAATACAAGCGGCGCAATCGACGCACCTCTCGGGTACGTATTCAATTCTTAATGAATTCCTTACGAAATAGAGCCCCACATCGAGGTCTGATCGAGCCTCTTTCGAGGCGCGGGGGAAGATAAGACGAGGATCGAGAATCTACAGCTCGATGATTCCTCGTTTCAGGGCGATGGTCGTGGCATGGGTGCGGTCGTTGGCGCCCAATTTGGAAAGGATGTTTTTGACTCGGCTTTTGACTGATTCCTCGGTGGTGGAGAGCTGATCGGCGATTTCCTTGTTGCCGTACCCCGCGGCGATCAGTCGCAGCACGCTGATTTCTGCGGGTGACAGGGTTTCATCCATGGCATGCTCAACAATTTCCAGCGAAGCTTCCGGGGAGACACTCCTCTTCCCGGCGTGTACTGCGCGAATCGTATCCAGCAGTTCCTTGTGCAAGGCATTCTTCAGCAGATATCCCTGAGCGCCGGCCTTGAGTGCCCGGACTATTTGTGTGTCGCTCTTGTAGGTTGTCAGCATGATGATCTTCGCGTCCGGGAATTCATTGCGAATGGCAATCAGCGCGTCGAGGCCGTTCATCTCCGGCATCTGGAGGTCCATCAGAGTGACGTCCGGGCGAAGCGTCCTGAACTGCTGAATGGCTTCACGGCCGTCAGACGCCTGGCCTACCAGAATCATGTCGTGCTGAATGGCAATCAATCCGGCAATTCCTTCGCGAACGATGGGATGATCGTCGACCGCGAGGACCCGGATTTGAGCGTCGCCGGTACTCATGGTGGTGTCTCCTGATCTGATGACTTGTCTTTTCCGGGGAGCAACTTTGACAGCCAGGTACGCTTGGGAGTCTGAGCGTAGGCGGCGCCTGCAGGGATGCTCAGCTCCACTTCGGTTCCCGCGTCCACCTCGCTCCAGACCGCCAGCTTGCCTCCGATGACCTGGGCTCGTTCCCGCATGCCGGGCAAACCGAAGTGTCCCTCAATCCCCTCGCCGGAGAGGAACGCTGGATCAATACCCTTTCCATCGTCCCGCACGCGCAGGCGGAATTGCTCCTTGTCGTAGCGGATTTCCACCTCAATCTGCCGGGCTTTGGCGTGCCTGTAAGCGTTACGAAGTGCCTCGGCGGCGATTCGGTAGCTCTCGTCACGCAGAATCGGATGAAGATCTCGCGCCTCGCCCTCGACTGTGACGCGCACTGCCGGAGCTGACCCCTGGTTGACGGGATCGGCTGCGAGTTCCCCTGCGAGCGTGTTTATGGCCAGCGCGAGGTCGTTCGTCTGGACCGCGGAGGCGCGCAGTCCCTGCACCGCATCGCGGCCTTCGGTGATCGCCTTGGCGGCCCGATCAATGGTCGTGTCTACCTGTTCCTTTGCCTCCACCGGGCGGTCAGGCAGCAATTGTGAAATGATTTGCAGCCGCAGCAACAATCCCTGGCCGCTCTGCAGCAGAGTGTCATGAAGCTCCCGCGCGACGCTTGTCCGCTCGGCCACGCGCGCCTCCAGCGTCAGGGCGAAGTCGTGGCGCAATTGCCTGACCCTGACCTGGTAGATTGCCCACACAAGTGCCAGAATGAGCAGGGCGCAAAGGGCGCGAAACCAATTCGTCTGGTAGTACGACGGGGCAATCGAGAACTCCAACGCGTCGCCCAGCTCGTTCCAGATGCCGCTGTTGTTGCTCGCGATCACGTGGAACCGGTAGCGGCCCGGAGGGAGGTTCGAATACTGCACTTCGCGGTCATTGACCACCTCTCTCCAGTCGCTGTCCTGCCCCTCCAATTTGTACTTGAAATAAACCTTCTCCGGCGCGGTGAGGCTGAGAGCGGTGTAGTCGATGGTGAGATCGCGAGTTCGCGCCGGGAGACGCACGCTCGAAGCTGTCGCGCCCGGCAGATTCTGCCAATACATCTTGTGGTCAGCTTCGATTCTCTCAATGTGGACGGGCGGCGGAACTTTGTTGCCGGGAAGATGATGGGGATCGACCACTTGAACGCCTTCTCCGGTCAGAAACCACACTCTGCCATCGTTCGACCTGGCCACCGTAGGACCAAATTCACTGGCGGCAAATGAGCGGATCCTTACGCCGTCGGCTGCATCCCAAACCGCCGTCTTGATCTGGCGTCTCGGGTCGGCGATCCACGCGTTCAACTCCGTGCGCTCGATGCGCACCAGGCCGCAGGTGGTGTACAACCACACAGAACCATCGTCGTCCTCGATCGACCAGTGGATCGCGTCACACGGCAAGCCATTCGCGCTTGTGAGTGTGGCGATGTGGCCATCCTTGATTCGGCTTAGACCGCCGTCGGCAGTTGCGGCCCACACCGCCCCATCGCGGCCGAGACGAAGACCCGGGACAGCACCTTTACCCAGTCCGGCAGCCGCACCGTACGAGGCGCGAAGCCTGCCATCCTTGAAGTACTCGACGCCTCCATCGACCCAGAATGAAAGCCATACTCCGCCTTGCTCACGATCGAAGACTATAACCTTGGCTTGCTGGTGACGCTCCAGCGCTGACCAGGGAAAATGTTCGACTAAACGTCCCTCCAGAAAATGTGAGAGGCCACTGTTCCCTGAAAGCCAGAGGCCCCCCGCGTTGTCCCCCGTGATCGAATACACTTCTTCGTTCAGTAAGCGGGGATTTGCGGCAACAAACCGGCCTTCATTGAAATAGGCCAGCCCGTGAACGGTGGAGACCCAGATCCGTCCATGATCGTCCTGATACAAGGACTGCAGCTCATCATCGGGCAGTCCATCTGCTTTCCGAAAGGTGGTCGTCTTCCCGTTCTGCCACCTCGTCAAACCGTCGTGAGTGCCAATCCAAACACTCCCATCGGTGGCTGCCAGTACGGACCTATTGGCGTCGCTGGCCAGGCCCTGTTTGGCGGTCACACTGGTAACGGTGAGTTCTCGAAACCGGTCGAGCCCTCCCGTGGTGGAGACCCAGATATTGCCTTCATGATCCTCGAACAGGCTGAGAATGACGTCGCCTGAGAGGCCATCTGATTTCGTATATACGTCGGTGCGGCCGTTATGTATATGGATGAGCCCACGCTCCACCGTTCCGATCCAGAGCCCTCCATCGCGGTCCCGGAGCAGTTTGTTCGAATTAACATCGCGGTCCGGGAGCGATCGATTCGAGTTCATTGGGCCTCGAATCGAATACGCCTGGACTTTGTCGCCGGCAAGTTGCATGAGTCCTGCGCCGTAGACGGCCACCAGCGTCCGTCCGTCGTCGGCCTGAGTCAGACCACTGACATTCATTGGCGCTGTCGCATAGCGCCTTGGAGAACCTGGCTTCCATCGCCACAGACCGGATTCTCCAAATGCCCAGAGAGCGCCAGAAGTGTCCTCATACAGAGCTGCAACGGTTTTGCCGAACGCGCCGTCCTGCCCGTAGCACCGGGTGCTGCCACCTCGGATTGCGCAGAGCCGGGCGGGAGGGGTTCCCCCCCGCCACACACCGACCCAGACCGTTCCCTCGTGGTCCTCGAGCAGCGATCCCACAACTTGCCCATCAAGCTCGGGGTACTGGGCCAACCGGGATCCATTCCAGCTCGCGAGACCGGTAAACGTGCCGATCCAGAGAGTGCCGTCTCGCGCGCCGAGCACTCTGAAGATGGCCTTCGCGGGCAGTCGCTGACCGGCCGGTGGTTGCCAGGGAGTGGGGCGAACTCCATCGAAGCGGAACAGGCCAAATTCCCCGCCGAGCCAGAGGTAGCCATCGGTCGTCTGCGCGATCCCGAAGACGATGCCCGGGGAGAACCCGTCGCGGATGGTCCACGCGGTGTGCGCGTATTGGCTGACATCCAGGGATGGATCGAGCGCAAGAGAACTCCGGCAGCCCCCCAGCAAGACCCCCAGGACGATTGCGACCATCCGTACTCTGCGTATCACAGTCGGCCTAAAATCCTAACACACCAACAGAATAGACCGAAAACACTGATTCCTGGACCCACCAAGTCGGCTTGAATTTAAAGCGCTCATGTTCCGCTGAAAGCCTACCTCAATACCTGATCAGCATGCTTCCCGGGTGTTGGGACGATCCGGGAACCACACAATGGCTGCCTTCATTCCGTCATGATCGGCCGGTGCTGACGGAATAGCGACACCCCGTCACCGAGATCTTCTGCTCCAGGACCTGATTCTACGAGATTTGCAACCTTCTCTGCATTGGCACCCTGGCTGCATAGGTGAAGGTGCCAGCTGTGATTTCGTTGAGGCGCCTTCTCATAAGCCGGAGTAGTTCCACAGCTCCGCTACAGTGCCAGATCCGAAGTCATCTGGCACAAGATCAGGGTTGCCTGACTTACGCGACCGATTCATTTCGGAACGATCCTGCTCATGAAAGGGCACTGCGATGAACTTCTGTTCTACCCAAAACATTGTTCCCCGGCAGATTCTTGCGGTTATATGTACATCAGTCAGCCTGCTCGCCGGATGCAGTCGTAATGCAAAGACTGCAGCGGATCTGCCCGTCCCCGTGCAGATCCGTGCACCTCATCAAATTCATGAACCGGTATCGGTCTCTGCGAGCGGTTCAGTTGAGGCCAATGTAACGGCACTCACGGCCTTTCAGATCGGCGGTCGGGTGGCGCGCGTGCGTGCCGAAGAGGGACAGTTCGTCAAGCAGGGCCAGGTGCTGGCCGAGCTCGACTGTTCCGACTACCGCAATGCATTTGAAGCGGCAATCGGCCAGGCGACCGCCGCCGACGCTAACGCACTCCAGGCGAGAAACGGGGTAAGGGCGCAGGAACTCGAACAAGCACGGATCGATTTCGAACGTGCTCAGGACGAGTACCAGCGTCAGAAGTTCCTCTATGACCATCAAAGCCTGGCAGCCAATGACTTCCACAAGATCGAAGCGGCTTACCTTGCTTCGCAGCAGCGTTACGACATGGCTCGTGAGGGCTCACGCAGTGAAGAGAAGCAAGCTACGGAGGGCCAAGCGCATGCGGCAATTGGCAACTTGAGCGAAGCCAGGAAGCACCTGGGCGATTGCCAACTGAGGGCGCCCATCAGTGGATTTATCGGAATGCGTCATGTGGATGTGGGCGACACCGTGGCGGCCGGCACTCCGGTCTTCTCCGTGCTCGATCTCGATCCGGTGAAGGTGCGCGTGGGAGTGCCGGAAGCGGAGATTGGCAAGGTACACGAAGGCGCGCGCGCGCGCATCACCATCCCGTCACTCGACAATCAGCAGTTCGAGGGCAAGGTCGAGGCGGTGGGTTATTTTGCGGACTCGGTTTCGCGCACCTTCACGACCAAGATCGCCATTCCCAACCCCAAGCATGTTCTGCGTGCCGGAATGATCAGCGAGTCGCGGATCTACGGATCGACCATGTTCGATGCGCTGACCGTGCCTGTCATTGCGGTCACGCGCGACCTGCGCGGCATTCCGTCGGTGTACGTCTACGACGGCACGCGGCAGCGTGTGTTCGCGCGCCGCGTCGAACTTGGCGATCTGATCGATGATGAGGTCGAAATCAAGAGTGGCCTGAATCCGAATGACCAGATCGTCGTTGCCGGACAGCAGAACGTGCACGAAGGATCTCTGGTTCACATTGCCGGAGGCAGCCAATGAATCCCATCCGTGCATCCCTCCGCTTTCCGCAGGTGACGCTAGTACTAACCGCGATGTTGTTTATAGGCGGCGTAACGGAATTCCTGACCATGCCCCGCCGCGAAGATCCCAAGATCACCATTCGAACCGGCCTCGTGATTGCGGAGTATCCGGGCGCAACTGCCGAAGAGGTGGAAAGTCAGGTTACGCACAAGATCGAAGAGCGCCTGTTCCGGTTTGAGGAAGTGCGCCGGGAAAAGACTTACTCCACATCGCGGAACGGACTCGTGATCATCAACGTCGAGCTGAACAAGTCGGTCAAGAACTCCGACGAGTTCTGGTCGAAGCTTCGCCTCGACATGGCGGTGCTGAAACAGGCCGAACTGCCTTCAGGCGTCCGCGGCCCGATCGTGGATTCCGATTTCGGGGATACGGTCGCCGCCCTGATTGCGGTCAGAGGCGGACATTATGGATATCGCGAGTTGAAGGACTACACGCAACGCGTGGAAAGTGCCATCCGCAGGATTCCCGCGGCTTCGAAGATCAAGCGTATCGGCGACCAGAAGGAGAGCATCGAGGTAACAGGCTCCTGGGAGCGGCTCTCGCAATACGGAGTAGATCCGCGGAAAGTGGAACAGGCGTTGCAGGGACGTAACACCATCCTGTTTGGCGGCCGCGTTCCCAGCGGAGACAGCAAGGTCCCCATCGAGGCCAACGGGCAGTTCCAGACCGAAGAGCAGATCCGGCGGATCATGGTCGACGTATCGCCGACGGGGCAGCCGATCTATTTGGGTGATCTAGCCAGTGTGCAGCGTGTCTACAAGGATCCGACCGAGTATGTGCGCATCGGCGGCGAGCCAGCCATCCTGCTCTCCGTCGAGATGCACGAAGGAAACAATATCGTCGAGTTCGGCAAGACGCTGCACAAAACTCTGGCACAAGTGCAAACCACGTTTCCGCCCGATGTGCAATTGGAGTTTGTCGCCGATCAGCCGCGTGTCGTCTCCGAGCGTGTCTTTGACTTTTCCCGTGAATTCTTTACTGCCATCGTTTCCGTCATTCTCGTCACCATGTTGCTCCTTCCCATGCGGGTCGCGCTGGTTTCTGCAGTCGCCATCCCAGTCACGGTTTCGCTGACGTTCGGCGTGCTCAACGCAGCGGGAATTGAGCTCCACCAGGTCTCAATCGCCGCTCTGATCGTCGTCCTCGGCATGGTGGTCGACGATGCCATCGTGATCGCCGACAACTACGTCGAACTGCTGGATCACAAGGTCCCGATTGCAGACGCCTGCTGGAGATGTGCGGCGGAAATGGCAGTCCCGGTGCTCGCCGCGACGCTGACGATCATCGCATCCTTTCTGCCTCTGCTTACGCTCAGCGGGGCATCCGGGGAGTTCATTCGCGCTCTGCCCATCGCCGTCGCCATTGCTCTGAGCGTCTCGTTCGTGGTTGCCATGATGTTGACGCCGATGACCGCCGGCTTCTTCATCAAGAAGGGACTGCATGATCCGACTGCCGAGCAAAAGGACAAGAAACCCACGGCCCTGGACTACATGCAGCTCTATTACAACCGCATCATTGCCTGGGCAATGCTGCACCGGAAGAAGGTATTAATCTCCGGTGTAATCGCCTTTGCCGGAGGTGTTGGAATTCTGTCTCTTGTTCGCCAGCAGTTCTTCCCGTTGGCGGAGCGTGACCAGTTTGTGATGGACATCTGGCTGCCCGAGGGATCGCGCATCGAAGCCACCGACGCGGCTGTCCACCGCATTGAAAATGTCCTGAGCAAAGAGAAGGAGGTCCGCAGCTATACCAGCTTTCTGGGCTCGAGCTTCCCGCGCTTTTATTACAACGTCAACCCAGTGCCGACTGCGTCCAACTTCGCGCAGATTCTTGTCAATACGCACACCGTCAAGGGAACGCCGAAGCTTGTCGAGCAGCTTCGCGAACAACTACCGTCGGCGGCGCCTGAGGCCAAGGTGTTCGTCAAGGAACTGCAACAGGGCGATGTGATGGAGGCTCCCGTTGAGGTGCGCATAGTGGGCGACGACTTGAACACATTGCGATCGATCGGCGACCAGGTCCAGAACATCCTCAATCACACGCCGGGCGCAACCTATGTCCACACAGACTGGCATGAAGAACAGATGCTGGCCGGAGTGGACCTGCGCAACGAGGTGGCGAACCGACTTGGATTTACCAACACCACCATTGCCAACGAACTGGCTGGGAATCTCGATGGCGAAACCGTCTCAACCTTCTGGGAAGGCGATCGCGATGTAGACATCAGCCTTCGTCTCGATCCGGCGCAGCGCCAGACGTTTCAGAACATCTCTGAGACCTACATGCTGTCACCTGTAACGGGCGCCCGGGTTCCGGTAAATGCAATGGCTTCGCTCTCGCCGCAATGGCATCCAGGCAGAATCGTGCGCCGCAACGGTGTCCGCACCTTGACTGTACGTGCATTTCCCGGCTCGGGGCGGCTCGCCAGCCAGATCCTGGCCGATGCCAAGAAACAGATCAATCATTTGCAGGTGCCACCTGGATATCACATCGAGTATGGGGGCGAGGATGAAAACAAGCGCGAGACGTTTGCCGAGATGCGCAATGCGCTGGCAATCAGCCTGCTGCTGATCTTTGTAATCCTCCTCCTCCAGTTCCGCACTTTGTCTGATGCGCTCATCGTCATGGTCGCGTTCCCCTTGGCCTTGCCCGGAGCTGCCTTGGGCCTGTTCGTCACGAACAACCCGTTCGGGTTTACCGCATTCATCGGGGTGATCAGCCTGGGCGGACTGGTGGTGCGCAACTCCATCATCCTGGTCGACTACATTCGTGAACGCATGAAGCAGGGAGTTCCCCTGGATGAGGCAACTCTCGAAGCCGGAGAACGGCGGTTGCGCCCGATCTTTCTGACCTCCATGGCCGCTGCCGTCGGAGTTACTCCAATGATCATCTCCCGATCCAGCATGTGGTCCCCGTTGGCCAGCGTGATTGCCTTCGGTCTGCTCGGCTCCATGTTTTTCACCCTGGTCGTTATTCCGGTGTTGTTTGTCGTGGTGAACACGAAGAAGATCTCTAAGCCCGCAGTGGCCGCGGTCTCGAGCGTTCTTCTTCTGCTTGCACTCGCGACTCCCTGTCAGGCACAACAGCAGTCCATCACGCTGGATGAGTCCCTGCAGTTGGCGATGAAAAAGAACTCCAACGTTCGCATAGCCGAACAGAAGGTCAGGGAGGCCGATGCCAAGGTGGTTCAGGCCAGAGCCAACTACTTTCCGGAGGCAACGAACCAGACCAATGCAATGCACATGGAAGACACGGAATTCCTGACCATCCGACAAGGAGTGCTCGGAACCTACTCCGCCGCAGGCCCGCTCCCCGGCAAGGATGTCAAGATCCAGCTTGGCAAACAGGACTTTGCCGTGACCCAGACAACCGTGACGCAACCAGTGACGCAGATGTTCAAGATCCACGCCGGCGTCAGCGCGGCAGAGGCCGAGGCCAGAATGGCGCACGACGATCTCGATCGCGCGCGAAACGAAGTCTCACTCAATGTCAAGAAGCTCTATTATGGGCTCCTTTCCGCGCAGCAGCGGATGCACGCGGCCGAATTGCGTGTTCAGGCGGGAGAGTCGCGTTTGAAAGAGGCGCAAGACGCCGCCCAGAGTGGCGTTGTTCTCCAGGTAAGGGTCCTCGAAGGTCAGGCCGAGATCGCCGAAGCGAGACACACGCTCGGTTCGATCGAAGACCAGATCGCCGACATGACCAACTCGTTCAACGATCTGGTGGGCTTGCCGCTGCCAACCCAAACCGAACTCATGGAACCTGTTCAGCAGCCGGGCGACGGTCCGACCCTTGAATCGACAGCCGCAGCTCTCGAGAGCGAAGCGATGGCCCATAATCCCGAATTCCTTTCGGCGCAACAGGCGTTGAAAACTGCCCATGCAGGACTCCATGCGGCGAAGGCGGAGTACATCCCCGACATCTCGCTCGTCGTGCAGCATACCTATCAGAATGGGGCGCCGCTGTTGCCCGATAATTCCTACGCTGCCGGCGTGCACATGGACTGGACGATCTCCGAGTTCGGCAAGCGAATCGGCCTGGTCCGCGAGCGGAAGTCGCAGGTGGCGCAGGCAGAAGAAAACCTTCATGCAACCGAGAGAAAGGTAAGGATGGACGTGCAGTCCGAGGCTCGCAAGGTCCATCGTTCGGAGACCGGCCTCGAGGCGGCACGCGAGAGCGTTGCCGCACGAAACGAAATTGTTCGCATCACCAATGACCAGGTGGTTGCGAAGACAGCTACGGAGTCTGCTCTGAAAGACGCGCAGGCGCAACTGGCGGATGCGAAGGCTCAGCTCTTCGATGCCGAGATGCAGCGGGTCGTTGCCCAGGCAGAGCTTGCGCGCACCGAAGGCCGCCAGTAATCCCTTTCGTATACGTGGACATCCTGGAATAAACGAGGGGAGACACTTGAATCAGATTGCCCAGCTTGTTACGAATCACGGCTACTCAATTCTGTTCGCTGCCATATTCGCGCGCCAGATAGGTTTGCCGCTGCCAGCGTTTCCCTTCATGCTTGCGGCCGGGGCGCTTGCGGCCACAGGGAGGTTGGCCCTTGTCCCTGCCATCGGTCTGGCTGTCGCTGCCTGCGTGCTGGCGGACTTCGTGTGGTATGAGGCGGGTCGTCGGGACGGTGACAAGGTGCTGCACTTCATGCATCGGTTCACGCGAGATCCCGGCTTCCACGATCGCAGGGCAAAGAGGATCTTTGCCCGTTATGGGCCTCCGCTTCTTCTGCTGGCCAAGTTCGTTCCGGGTCTGGACGCAGTGGCGCCTCCGATGGCCGGGGCATCGCACATCAGCCGGATCCGCTTCCTCGCCTTCGAAACAGCGGGAGCCTGCCTTTGGGCAAGCACGTATACCGGACTCGGCTATATCTTCAGCCATAACCTCAACCGTGCGGTAGCTTACTCCGCCAGAACGGGAACGTTCGCGGCATGCCTGGCGCTTGCTGGACTCCTGGTTTTCCTGATCCTCAAGCTGGTAAGTTGCCGTCGGTTTCTGCATAACTCTCGAAATGTGAGGGTCTCGCCTGTTGATCCGATCAACAGCAAAGGCTCCGCCGTCAATCCGGGCACGATCGTTGGAAGCCTCGACTATGACCACTAACGCCACAGCACAACTTCGTAGGTCTCTGCCGGGCCATGAGTGGCAAACGGCTTGCTATGACATACGCTTCTTCGCACGTATTTCATCAAAGCGGCTCCCATCACGTCACTTAATATGGTCCAATTCAACGCGCATCATCCAATCTCCCGCCACAAACGGATGCGGTGTTTGCCAGGGCAAAGAGTCGACTGAACTACCGTTGCTGGTGGAGTCGAAGGCAACATATACTCCGTTGGAAGCTGTAGCGTGAAAATTCAGTGTGATATTGAAGACATGTGGCACTCGCGTGGGAGGAACTTCGAAACGCGCCCAGCCATCATTTCCATTCTTGAAGGAAGCATACTTCCCTTTCCAGATCGCAATCATTCTGGCATCGCCGTCGGAGAGGACTATATCGAAGGTCATATCTGGTGGGACCGCTTCTTCACCGTAACGTGATCCATAGACCGAAACGGCTGTGATGAACCAATCGCCCGCGTCGGGTAGCGTGAACTTCCGTCCTTCTCCGCCACCGCCGATGGACGCATGATTGGTCTCATTAGCGGATTTGGCTGGTAGCCCCACTGTCTGGCCCGAAAGAACATTGGGAGAGACCTGATCGGCGCGAACTTCACTCACTCTTCTGACCAGTATCGGACCGGCCCCCTTCCACCAATCGTTCAACGCAGTTTCACTGCGCGGTTGGAGCTTCTGAATTACCGGGAGCACGGTTTCCCACGGCCTCGTCGAGGTGATGCTGGCCGACTGCCATGCCGCAAAAAGAGAGACAAAATTACGCGGCCCGATGATGGACCCGAGCGCTTGCCACTGCGCTGCCGCGACTGCCACATCTGATGGAGACTTAGATGATATGTCTTTCTGCAGCCGGGCGGTTCCGTCTTGAAGGTAGTCGTACTGCTCCGGCCAAAGCGACGTCCCTTTGGCGGCAAATACGCTGTCCACGACATCCGAACCAATGTAATGCGCCCATCCTTCCGCCGCCGCATCAGTCATCCAGTCCCTGTTCTTGAGAATCCGATACATGGCGATATGCCCCAACTCGTGGCACATGCCGTAGATGTTAAACACTCCCGATTTTGCTGGCGGAGCGAGGTCATTTAATGACTTGATCGAGAGGAAGAGCTGATCGTAACCGTCGGTAAACAGATTCGCGGAATCGCCGCCGCAGGTGATCGAGAGATTCACCGTGTCGGGCATGTCGAAGCCCAATTTGACATAGACCTCTCTGGCCGCTCGCAGCGTCTCCGCGAGTGCCCGGGCGTGCGCGTTATCGACCGTGCACGTGAGTTTCCCTGGCGCGACAGCATCCCTCATGGTGACCTTCACGTGAGGAACGACGATCTGATTGTTCGCTGCAAAGCATGTGGCTGCCGCCAGAAATGTCGCCAAGAATAAACCTTGAACAAACCTCGCCATGTGTAACCTTCCTGCGCAGAGTTGCCGACCAACAGACAGAACATTCGGCGGTCCGCTTCAACAACGGTCCAGTGGACGCTCCAGTCCTTTGTCTCTCAGTGACCCGCGTCACCATGCGACGTTTGAAGGTTGTGAAGAGTGGGGATGTTCGGCAACAACTGGGAACAGGAGGACTTGAATCCCGACGATCCTTTTGCCCACTACTATCTATTCCTGCTTGCGCTTGCTACGGATCATGATGCCGATGCGCTCGAGCAGGCCCCTCATGCGGAGAAGTTGATCGGAAACGATCTGGATGCTGAAGTTGGTTTGATTAAAGCCGAAATCCGCCTGGGGCATGTGGACGAGGCCTCCAGCCGCATCAAGAACATGGAAGCAGCCAATCAGCTCACCCCGGTGCAGGAGTACGCGATTGCAGTGCTTCTCAGCCGGCACTCATTCTATGGGCAGGCGGTGGGCTGCTTCCAACGGATTGCTTTGCTCGATCCCTCCTGGGAGAGCCGCTACAACCTCGCGCTCGCGTTGCTCTACGATGGACAGTCCGCCGAGGCTTCCAAGCTCCTTTCAACGCTCCACAACGAGCGCCCCTCAAATGCGGACGCACTTATGTTCCTCGGCTCAGCATTCGAAATGCAGGAAAGGATACCCGAGGCCTTGGAGGCCTATCGCGCTGCTGCAGTAGCCGATCCCTCCAACCCGGATCGAATCCTGGACTACACGCGCTTGCTCATGGACATGGATCGCTTTGATGAGGCGATCCAGTTCATCCAGTCTGGAACAACCGAGGCTGCCTCAAGTTCACCGGTTAAGTTGAGGCTGGGGGCCGTTGAAATGATCAAGGGTGACTATGGCGCCGCACGCGATGCCTTCAATGCGGCGCTTGCTGACAATCCGGAACTCGATGCCGGGTATGTTGGACTGGCACAGACCTATGCACGCCAGGGCAATGACACCGAAGCCATTCGCATTCTTGAGGCAGCGCGCTCCAAGAGGCCTGGCCGCTATCTCCTCGAATACTACTTTGGCCTTTTAGCCAGCCGATTGGGCCGAGAGGACGAAGCTATCGTCGCGCTTGAACGTGCGGCACAGTTGGAACCCGGGTCTCCTGATCCATCGTTTGAGCTCGGGAAGATCTACACATCAAAACAGGATTGGCCGGACGCCCGAAAGGCGTTCGAGCACGTTGTCGAACTGAAACCTCAGTTCGCCGCAGCCCATTACCAGTTGAGCCAGGTATACGCCCACCTGGGGCTTCACTCAGAGGCCCAGCACGAAGCTCAGCAGACAAAGACTCTCGTGAACATACAACGCGAGGAAGTACTGCGCAAACAGCGCGAGCGGGCCGGAAGCTTCCAACCGCAGACTGCAGCGACGCCTCCTTAAAAGTCTGTGGATCCTTCCCCGCAGAGGAGTCGGGACCTGATTGCCCTTGACGACGCCCTGAAAGCACTGGAGGACATGGACGCGC